>Ga0209847_1000005_pt1 | contig 286246 bp, 252 predicted proteins | sample OrgsoiDNA_201060_FD_185808 | JGI IMG/M metagenome (GOLD analysis project Ga0209847, IMG submission 185808) | Permafrost soil microbial communities from the Arctic, to analyse light accelerated degradation of dissolved organic matter (DOM) -... | ecosystem: Environmental > Terrestrial > Soil >... | reverse complement strand
GCACCAGGTTAGCAATCAGCGCAGAGGTCGCAATCAGGCCAAACTTCTTATAGAAGAACAGCATGAAGATAATTGAGACCGCAAGTCCTGCCAGACAGGCTTCCAGACCTTGCTTGATGTTTTCCATCCCTAAGGTCGGGCCGATGGTACGTTCTTCAACAATCTGAATTGGCGCGATCAACGCACCCGCACGCAGCAGCAGAGACAGCTGACGGGCTTCATTCGGATCGTTCACACCGGTGATGCGGAAGCTGTTGCCCAGACGTGACTGAATGGTCGCCACGTTGATGACTTCTTCCTGTTTCGCCAGAATCGAACGGCCGTTGGCATCTTTCTTACCGCTGTCTTTATATTCCACGAACAGGGTCGCCATCGGTTTGCCGATGTTATCCTTCGTGAAGTTAGACATGGCGTTACCGCCAGCGCTGTCGAGAGAGATGTTTACCTGCGGCTGATTGTACTCATCCATGCTGGAGGTGGAGTCAGTGATATGGTCACCGGTCAGGATCACGCGTTTGTACAAGACAACCGGGCGGCCTTCACGGGTATTTTTCACTTCGCTGTCACCCGGCACGCGTCCAGAAGTTGCAGCGGTAGCATCCACATTGGTGTTGACCAGACGGAATTCCAGCGTCGCGGTCGCGCCGAGAATTTCTTTCGCGCGAGCGGTGTCCTGAATACCCGGCAACTCAACCACAATACGGTCTGCACCCTGACGCTGTACCAGCGGCTCGGCCACACCCAGTTGGTTAACACGGTTACGCAAGATGGTGATGTTTTGCTGAACGGCATACTCGCGAGCTTCACTCAGACGAGCATCAGTCATCACCACTTTGATGGCGTTATCGCCACTGTTGGTGATCACTAAATCGCGGTGACGTGGGCCGAGGAAGCTGACCGCAGAATCGCGGGTGGCAGCATCACGGAATCGCACTTCAACGCCATAGTTGTCGAGCTTACGCACCGTGGCATAAGGAATATTCTTGTCGCGCAGATCGCTGCGCATGTTGTCCATTGTCTGTTCTTGCAGCTTACTCAGCGCGGTATCCATATCCACTTCCATCAGGAAGTGCACACCACCACGTAAGTCGAGGCCCAGCTTCATCGGCTCGGCACCCAGCATGCTCAACCAGCGCGGCGTTGCAGGCGCGAGGTTCAGTGCAATGACAAACTTGTCGCCCAGCGCTTCGGTCAGCGCTTCACGTGCACGAAGCTGTACATCCGTGTCATTGAAACGGGCAAGAATAGCGCCATTTTCCAGAGCAACTGATTTGATCTGAATTTTGCTTTGATCTAATACGTTACGGACTTGGTCCAGCGTTGCTTCACTGGCGTCGGAACCCCGAGCACCAGTGATTTGAACAGCCGGATCCTCACCATAAAGGTTGGGAAGTGCATAAAGCAGCCCGACGATGACCACAACGATCAGCATCAGATACTTCCACGCAGGATAACGGTTTAACACGGCAGTTCCCTTCGGGAAAATCGAAAATTAGATAGACTTCATCGTGCCTTTTGGCAGAACTGCTGCCACGAAGTCACGCTTGATCATCACTTCGTTAGTGTCGTTCAGTGCGATAACGACATAGCCGGTTTCAGCCACTTTCGTTACGCGACCGATCAGGCCACCGGTGGTCATCACTTCGTCACCTTTACCGATGGAATCCATCAGTTTTTTGTGTTCTTTAGAGCGTTTCTGCTGCGGGCGCAGGATCATGAAATAGAAAATCAGACCAAAAACCACCAGCATAATAACCAGAGAGTAAGGACTTCCCTGTGACGGTGCGCCAGACGCTGCGACAGCATCGGAAATGAAAAGACTCATTTAAATTCCCTCATTGTTGTTGTGAAGCAAAAGAGTTGTTGTAAAAAATACCGTATTTCCAAAATGGAGTCTGGCGATGAAACGTCTCGCACAATACCCCATTATGACGGCTCAACAAATGATAAAATCGGCACCGCCCTGAGGTGATACCGACACGACTAAGAAATCAGAAGTTTAAAGGCGGAACCGGTTTGCCTTTACTCTCGTAGAAGTCTGTCACAAAGAGCTCTAATTTACCCTCTTCGATAGCCTGGCGTAAACCGGCCATCAGACGCTGGTAATAGCGCAAATTATGAATGGTATTTAAACGCGCACCCAGAATTTCGTTGCAACGGTCGAGATGATGCAAGTAGGCGCGGCTATAATTGCGACACGTGTAGCAATCACAGTGTTCATCCAGCGTCGAGGTGTCATCTTTATGCTTGGCATTACGGATTTTCACGATGCCGTCGGTGACGAACAGGTGGCCGTTACGCGCGTTACGCGTTGGCATTACACAGTCAAACATATCGATACCGCGACGCACGCCTTCCACCAAATCTTCCGGTTTGCCGACGCCCATCAGATAACGAGGTTTGTCTTGCGGAATTTGCGGGCAAACGTGCTCGAGGATACGGTGCATGTCTTCTTTCGGCTCACCTACCGCCAAACCGCCCACAGCGTAACCATCAAAGCCGATATCTACCAGCCCTTTTAATGATACATCTCGTAAATCTTCGTAAACGCTTCCCTGGATAATCCCGAACAAAGCATTCTTATTATTCAATTCGTTGTGACGATCGCGGCTGCGTTGCGCCCAGCGCAAAGACATCTCCATCGAGCGTTTGGCGTAATCCCAGTCGGCAGGATATGGCGTACATTCGTCGAAGATCATCACGATGTCAGAGCCGAGATCGTTTTGGATCTCCATGGATTTTTCCGGGCTCAGGAACACCGGATCTCCGTTGATCGGGTTACGGAAATGCACACCCTCCTCTTTGATTTTGCGCATCGCACCCAGGCTGAACACCTGGAAACCGCCGGAATCAGTGAGGATCGGGCCGTGCCAGTTCATGAAATCATGCAAATCGCCATGCAGCTTCATGATTTCCTGACCCGGACGCAGCCACAGGTGGAAGGTGTTACCGAGCAGGATCTGTGCGCCGGTTTCTTTGACTTCTTCCGGGGTCATGCCTTTAACGGTGCCGTAGGTACCGACGGGCATAAAGGCCGGGGTTTCGACCACGCCGCGTTCAAAGACCAGACGTCCGCGACGGGCGCGGCCATCGGTAGTGCTTAATTCGTACTTCACATTGCCTCCAGCATCAGAGAAACAGTCTGATGAGGTTAAGTCCGTGGCATGACGCCCGGAAAAGAAAGCCCGAATGCACCGAGTGCGTCCGGACCGGTAGTTTTAAAAAACTTACTCGCCCACCACTTCCTGAGGGGCCAGCGGGTTACGGTTGATGAACATGGCATCGCCGTAACTAAAGAAACGGTACTGCTCAGCCACCGCCTGATGGTAAGCATTCATGGTGTTTTTGTATCCGGCAAACGCCGACACCAGCATGATCAGGGTCGATTCAGGCAGATGGAAGTTCGTTATCAGGGAATCAATCACCTGATAGTGATAACCCGGATAGATGAATATCTTAGTATCACCGAAGAACGGTGCAATCAGCGCATCTTCGCTGGCTTTCGCGGCACTTTCCAGCGAACGGACAGACGTGGTACCCACGGCCACCACTTTGTTACCGCGCGCTTTACACGCCAGCACCGCATCCACCACGTCCTGAGGCACTTCGGCATACTCAGCGTGCATGATGTGGTCTTCGATGGTATCTACGCGTACCGGCTGGAACGTCCCCGCGCCGACGTGCAGCGTGACGAACGCAAATTCCACGCCCTTTTCTTTCAGCGCATCCATCAGCGGCTGATCAAAGTGCAGACCGGCAGTCGGTGCAGCAACAGCCCCCAGACGTTCACTGTAGACTGTCTGATACAGTTCGCGGTCGGCATCTTCGTCAGGACGGTCAATGTACGGCGGCAGCGGCATATGGCCGATTTCGTTGAGCAGGGTAAAGACATCGCGGTCTTCATTAAATTCCAGCTCAAACAGCGTATCGTGACGCGCCACCATCGTGGCTTTAATGTCTTCTTTATCACCGAGCAGCAACTCTACGCCGGGCTTCGGAGATTTTGAGGCGCGAACGTGCGCCAGAACGCGGTGTGAATCCAGCACCCGTTCAACCAGCACTTCAATCTTGCCACCGCTGACCTTACGGCCAAACACGCGGGCGGGGATCACGCGGGTATTGTTGAAGACCAGCAGATCACCGGGCAGGATTTTATCGAGAATGTCGGTGAACACGCCGTGCGTTAACTCACCGCTCGGCCCGTCCAGAGACAACAAACGACAGCCGCTGCGCTGGGTCTGCGGATAGCGGGCGATCAGGGATTCCGGGAGTTCAAAAGAAAAATCGGCAACACGCATGGGTTTTCACTTCACTTTAACGACAAAAACAGGCGGCTTAGTCTAGTGGGACGGGGCATCCCCTGCAAGCTTCTGCGCTAATAAAGGCACCCGCTGACCTGTCAGAGATCACGTTTCCTGCGTTATACTTCGCCGATGAATTTTTTAGCGCACCTCCATCTGGCCTCACTGGCCGACAGTTCCCTGCTGGGCAATTTGCTGGCGGACTTCGTTCGCGGCAATCCTGACGGACAATATTCTGCTGAAATCGTCAGCGGGATCCGTATGCATCGCCGCGTTGATACCCTGACCGACTCCCTGCCCGAAGTGCGGATCGCGCGCAGCTATTTCCGTGATGATTTCCGCCGCGTCTCGCCGATCACGCTCGACGTGGTGTGGGATCACTTCCTGTCGCGCCATTGGGCGACAATTCATCCACAGCAACCGCTGGAAGATTTTCTTGCCGCCTGTCAGCAGGAAATTACGCCGCATTTGCCCGATATGCCGGAGCGTTTCCAGAATCTGAATGCCTGGTTATGGCCGGAGCGCTGGATGGAACGCTACTCCGCACTTCCTTTTATCGCCGATGTACTTCGCGGCATGGCCTCACGGAGGCCAAAACTCAGTGCACTGACCGGTTCCTTCCACGATATCGAACTGAACTATGACGCGCTCGAGCAGTTATTCTGGCAATTTTACCCGGTGATGATGCAGCAGGCGAAAGATCGTCAACTCTGACAAACCGCGCTAAACCTGTGAGTCACAGCACAAATCCCTGCAAGACAGGTGGTTGTTGATAAAGAACCGTGAGACTTAGATCAAATACTGATAGCCGGATGCTATCTGATTGATTGGCGCGATGGGGTTTATTCACTACCGGCTTGCCCCTATACTGGCAGTCGTTTTGTTCACCCTTTCCACCTACGATGCCCTCATGGGTCTTAAAAGGAGTAATTTATGGTTCTGGTAACTCGCCCAGCCCCTGATTTCACCGCAGCTGCAGTACTCGGCAGCGGCGAAGTAGTTGAAAACTTCAACTTCAAAAAACACACCGCAGGCAAACCAACTGTTATCTTCTTCTGGCCAATGGACTTCACTTTCGTTTGTCCTTCTGAGCTGATCGCTTTCGATCACCGTTACGAAGAATTCCAGAAACGTGGCGTAGAAGTGGTAGGCGTTTCCTTTGACTCCGAGTTCGTTCACAACGCATGGCGTAACACCCCTGTTGAGAAAGGCGGCATCGGCCCTGTCAAATACGCAATGGTTGCTGACATCAAACGCGAAATTCAGAAAGCCTACGGTATCGAACATCCGGACGCTGGCGTTGCACTGCGCGGCTCCTTCCTGATCGACAAAGAAGGCGTTGTACGTCACCAGGTAGTGAACGATCTGCCACTGGGTCGTAACATCGACGAAATGCTGCGTATGGTTGACGCGCTGCAATTCCACGAAGAGCACGGCGAAGTGTGCCCGGCTCAGTGGGAAAAAGGCAAAAAAGGCATGGGCGCATCTCCGGATGGCGTGGCTAAATACCTGTCTGAAAACGCTTCAAACCTGTAATCCTCTTCGGATATCAAGGTCAATAACGGTCAGCCTCGCTGGCCGTTTTTTTTTGCCTGCCATTTGCCACGATCACAGTTCTCCCCTTCCTTCTGCTCACTCCCGGTCTTTTACGTCTACGCTGAAAACGTATCACCTGCGTCAGAGTGGTACGCACTTTTATAAAGAGTGGCGTGCGCTTTGCATAAATGTATTGCGTTAAACAACATCGTTAACACCCAAAAAAGCGTTATCACACAAGAGCCTGAAGGTTCTGATTTTCAAAAGACAGGAGTTTACATGTTACGGAGTCCATGGAAAAAATCGCTCATCGCGCTGGCTATGTTTACCAGTTTTCCGCTGCTGGCCGCGTCAAATCCGGCCGTTGAAGCGAAAAACGGTATGGTCGTCACCTCGCAACATTTAGCGTCACAGGTCGGCGTCGACATCCTCAAGATGGGGGGCAACGCGATTGATGCCGCCGTCGCAGTCGGTTACGCACAGGCCGTCGTCAACCCATGTTGTGGCAACATTGGCGGCGGTGGCTTCATGACGGTGCATCTGGCAGACGGTAAAGACACGTTTATCAACTTTCGTGAAACCGCACCCGCCGCCGCCAGCGCCGATATGTATCTGGACGCCGATGGCAATGTGAAAAAAGGCGCCAGCCTTTACGGCTATCTGGCCGCAGGCGTTCCGGGTACGGTGCTGGGAATGGATACGGTTCAGAAAGAGTACGGCACGCTCACGCGTGAGCAGGTCATGGCACCGGCGATAAAACTCGCACGCCAGGGCTTCGTGCTGACCCGCGCGGATACCGATATTCTCGATACCAAAGTAGCCCGCTTCAAAGAAGATCCCGAAGCCGCGCGTATCTTCCTGCGAAAAGACGGCAGCCCGTTGCAGCCTGGCGACAAACTGGTGCAAACCGATTTAGCCAATACGCTGGAGTCTGTTTCCAGGCACGGCCCGGACGCGTTCTATAAAGGCAAAATCCCGGCAGCAGTAGAAGCGGCCTCGAAAAAAGGCGGCGGCATTCTGACTGCGGCGGATTTCGCTAACTACAAAGTCACAGAAGACGCGCCGATCACCTGTAGCTATCGCGGCTATAAATTTGTCTCCGCGCCCCCGCCGAGTTCTGGCGGCGTAACGATGTGCGAAATCCTCAACATCGTTGAAGGCTATGATCTGAAAAGCATGGGCTTCAACTCAGCGGCGTCCATTCACACGCTGACCGAAGCCATGCGTCACGCCTATATGGACCGCAACACTTATCTCGGCGATCCGGCCTTTGTGAAGAATCCGGTCGATCGTCAGATCAGCAAAAGCTATGCCGAAGAAATTCGTAAGAAGATAGAAGCGGATAAAGCGACGCCATCCACGCAGGTTCAGCCGGGCATGGAACCGCACGAGAAGCCGGAAACCACGCATTACTCTATCGTCGATAAAATGGGCAATGCTGTTTCTACGACGTACACCATCAACGGCCTGTTTGGTTCCGTGGTGATTGCGCCGGGCACCGGTTTCTTCCTTAACGATGAAATGGATGATTTCACCACCAAAGTCGGCGAGAAAAACCTGTACGGGCTGGTGCAGGGGACGCGTAACGCCATCGCCCCCGGTAAGCGCCCACTATCGTCGATGAGCCCGAGTCTGGTGACCAAAGACGGTAAAATCTTCATGGTACTGGGGTCTCCGGGTGGTTCGCGCATCATCACGATCACATTGCAAACCGCGCTTAACGTGATTGATTACGGCATGCCTCCGCAGGAGGCCGTCAATGCGCCGCGCATTCACCACCAGTGGCTGCCGGATGAGGTCTATTACGAGCAGCGTGGCGTCTCGCAGGACAGCCTGAACATTCTGGCGAAGATGGGCTACAAAATGGTCGAGCAAACCCCGTGGGGCGCAGCAGAGCTGATTCTGGTGGGCTTACCGGGCGCGGCGGGTGTCACGCCGATGAACTCAGGCAATGACTCGGCATTGTCGGGGAAAGTCCGTGAGGGCTATTTGTATGGCGCGAATGACGTGCGTCGCCCGGCGGGTGCTGCAATAGGCTATTAACCTTCAGCGGCAGGAAATAAAAAACCCCCGATGTCGCGAAGATATCGGGGGTTTTTCTTTATCCGAAGGTAAGCACTTGCTTACGCGTTACTTACTGAGCGACAACGCCTGCTTCTTACGGTCGTTACGCAACTTGAACGCATAACCTATCAGCAGCGCCACAACCCAAACCATGCCGACGTAAAGTGACACGCGGGTATCCGGGAAGTAACCGATCAGGCCGATGATAAACACCAGGAAGATGATGCCGAATACCGAAGTGTAGACGCCGCCACGCAACGGGAACTCGAGCTCTTTAACCTGTTGTTTATTCAACTTGCGACGAAAACCTATCTGGGAGAACAGGATCATAATCCACACCCAAACGGTCGCGAAGGTCGCCAGAGACGCAATCACCAGGAATACGCTGGAAGGCATGATGAAGTTGAGGTAAACCGCAATCAGCAGCGCCCCCATCATCACCAGCACCGTGACCCATGGCGTGCCCAGACGCGACACCTTGCTGAATATTTTCGGTGCCTGCCCCTGCTCTGCCATTCCGTGCAGCATACGGCCCACGCCAAACACATCGCTGTTAATCGCCGACAGTGACGCGGTGATCACTACAAAGTTCAGAATACCTGCCGCTGCGGTGATCCCCATATGCTGGAACGTCAGCACGAACGGGCTGCCCTGCGTACCTATCTGATTCCATGGGAAAATGGACATAATGACAAACAGTGTGCCCACATAAAACACCAGAATACGCAGCGGCACGGAGTTAATGGCTTTCGGAATAGACTTCTTCGGGTCTTCAGCTTCACCGGCAGTAATACCGATGATTTCAATCCCGCCGTAGGCAAACATGACCAGCTGTAAAGACAAAATGGTGCCCATGATGCCCTGACTAAAGAAGCCGCCGTGGCTCCACAGATTATGAATACCCGTCGCCTGCCCGCCGTTACCGATGCCCCAAATAATAATGCCGAAGCCCGCCACAATCATGATGATGATCGTCAGCACTTTGAAGAAGGAGAACCAAAATTCCAGCTCGCCGAACACCTTCACGCTGACCAGATTGATGGCGCCGATAATCAGCACCACGCTCAGCACCCACGTCCACTGCGGCACGTCCGGGAACCAGACGCCCATATAAATGCCGAACGCCGTGACGTCCGCGATGGCAACGATCAGGATTTCAAAACAATAGGTCCAGCCGGTGATGTAACCCGCCATTGGCCCAAGATAATCCTGCGCATAGCGTGAGAAAGAGCCACTCTGCGGATTGTTAACAGACATCTCGCCAAGGGCGCGCATGATGATAAAGGCGATAATGCCGCCGACCAGATAGGCCAGCAGCACGCTTGGCCCCGCCAGTTTGATCGCATCCGCCGATCCGTAAAACAGCCCGGTTCCTATGGCCGATCCCAATGCCATAAAGCGAATATGACGCGTTGTCAGACCGCGTTTTAGCTTCGTGCCCGGCGCTTCTGGCTGCGCGGTTGGTTGTTCAGCTGATTGTTGCATTGACCCTAACCCGTTTCTGTATTTTGAAAATCAAAAATGCGAATTCTAAAAAACACTGCGTCCTGCCAATGAAAAAGCCACGGAAAGGTTTCCGTGGCCTGATTGGCGAAACATTCATTCAACTACGTTCGAATATTCTGCCGATAATTATTGGTGCGCGGTAACGCTGCGCGGACCACTGATTTTGTCATAAATACCGACCAGCACCAGCATTAATACTGAAGGCGGTAACCAGGCAAGACCCTGTGCTGCCAGCGGCAGTTTTCCGGCCCAGACAGGCATGATATCAGCAAACGCAGAGGCTTTGATGCCGTCGACAATACCGAACACCAGGCTGACCAGCATAACCGGCGCCACGATGCGCGTCGTATTATTCCACCAGCACAGGGTGAAGCTCAACACCACCAGTGCGATACATGGCGGATAGATGGCCGTCAGCACCGGAATGGAAATCTGGATCAGATGGCTCAGGCCGAGATTAGACACCAGCATAGAGAACAGACCCAGAATAAATACCAATGACTTATACGACAGCGGCAGGTACTGAGCAAAGAACTCCGCACAGGCGCAGGTCAGGCCAACCGCCGTCACCATACAGGCGATGAAGATCAGCGCACCGAGGAAGAAGCTACCGACGCCACCGAAGGTATGTGCCACATAGGCATGCAAGATAACTGCGCCATTGGTTGCGCCAGGCACCAGTGAAGCACTGTTTTCCCCGAGTTTGAACAGGCTCAGATAGACCAGCACCAGACCTAAGCCAGCAATCAGACCGGCCAAAATAGTGTAACGGGTCAGCAGTTTGGCATCAGTCACACCGCGCGAACGGGCAGCATTAACAATAACAATGCCGAAGACCAGCGCGCCCAGCGTATCCATTGTCAGATAGCCATTAACGAAACCGCTGGAGAACGGAACGGTCTGGTAAGCATCCACCGCAGGCATGGTCTGACCGGCAGGCCACAGCAGCGCGGCAACGCCCAGTGCAGCCAGCGCGACCATTTTCAGCGGCGCGAGGAAATGCCCGACGGTATCAAGCAGGCGGCCCGGATAGAGTGAAATGCCGATCACCAGTGCGAAGTAGATCACGCTGTAAATCAGCAAAGGAAGCGGGCCGTCACCGGTCATCGGTGCGATACCCACTTCAAAAGAGACGGTTGCGGTACGTGGCGTGGCGAACAGCGGGCCCACAGCCAGATAACAGACGGTCGCCAGCAGAATACCGGCACCACGGCCAATCGGCGTACTCAGGGCATCGACACCGCCACCGACGCGCGCCAGCGCAATCACGGTCATCACCGGGAGACCTACCGCGGTTATCATAAACCCGGCAGCTGCCCACCAGACTTCAGGACCGGCCTGCAGGCCAACCATCGGCGGGAAAATAATGTTCCCCGCCCCGACGAATAAAGCGAAGGTCATGAAACCCAGCGCCAGAATATCTTTATTTGTTAAACGAGTACTCATGATTGGTGTCGTGTTGCCTGTTCAAATGAATAAAGTGACCGTTGCTGTCGCCGTGCAGCTTCGTCAAAAGGATGAATGGTGTAAAAGACCAGAGAGCACCACTGTAAGATCGAAGTGTGCTTAAAACGCCTGATGATATGCAGATGATTATGTTGTTATCCCTAAATATTTCATGGTGCGGGAAGGCGGCAAGCGAGGAAATCCCGATGAGCTTACCTGAGTAAGTGATTCGGGTTAACGAGCGTGGCCAACGCATCTGCAACGTGAAATATGACGGGCATATGCAGGGAGTATCGAGCGACAGCGGGGGCTAAGGTAAACGTTTATAGCGCAGAAAGGCAAGCCGAGATCCAAAAAGCAGAGCGTTCAACCAGATTAATACTCTAAAGCAGCCTTTATCACTAAATACGGCATCAAACACGCAATATGATATGTATGATTTTTAAGCGAAGTAAGCACAAGATATGCTCCTTAATGGCAAAAAATGCGTGAAATCACCATTAAGAGGCGATTACACGCACAATATCCAGCATATTTGTGAGGTCACAAAACAACCAACCTGCCGTATTACCAGACGCGGGCAGCGATATCCACCACCAGTTTCAGTTTTTCCCACTGCTGCACTTCGGTGAGGCTGTTGCCCTCTTCCGTCGAGGCAAAACCACACTGCGGGCTGAGGCAAATCTGATTGATATCCAGATATTGCGCCGCTTCCGCCAGACGCGTTTCGACGGTTTTGGCCAGTTCCAGTTCGCCGGACTTAGTGGTGATTAACCCCAGAACCGCCTGCTGATGACCTTTTTTGATAAAGCGCAGCGGTTCGAAACCACCGGAACGCTCATTGTCATACTCAAGAAAGAAGGCATCGATATTTACACCGCCAAACAGGATCTCAGCCACCGGCTCGTAGCCACCTTCTGAAATCCAGGTCGAGCGGAAATTACCGCGACACACGTGCAAACCAATCACCAGATCGTCCGGTTTACCGGCAATGGCTTTGTTCAGCACGTCAGCGTAAGTACGCGCTAACTCTTCAGGAGAATCGCCACGCTCGCGGATTTGCTGCTTCTGATCTTCCGAGCACAGATACGCCCAGACGGTATCGTCGAGTTGCAGATAACGGCAACCGGCGTCGTAAAACGCTTTAATCGCGTCGCGGTAAACCTGTGCCAAATCGTCGAAATAGTCTTTCAGATCCGGATACACCTCTTTGCTGATGGCGTTACGGCCACCGCGGAAATGCATTACGCTCGGGCTTGGAATGGTCATTTTGGGCACTGCGCTGCCGCAGATGCTTTTCAGAAAACGAAAATCTTCCAGCATCGGATGTGAACCAAAGCCGAGTTTGCCTGTGACTTTAATGCTGCGCGCTTTGGTCTGTACGCCGTTGAACTGAATCCCCTGGACTGCGTCGTAACCTTCCACACCGTTCAGCCCTTCGAAAAAATCGAAGTGCCACCACGCGCGGCGGAACTCACCGTCAGTGACCACCTGCAGACCGGCTTCGCGTTGTAAATCCACCACGCGGCGGATTTCGGTATCTTCAACGGCGCGCAGTTGCCCGGCATCAATCTCACCGGCCTGAAACTGCTTACGGGCTTCTTTGATAGCCGCCGGGCGAAGGAAACTGCCGACCACGTCAGCACGGAACGGAGGGGTTGTACGTTGCATGAAAGACTCCTTAATGGCACCCCGTCGCAGACGAAATGCAAATGATTTACAAGCTGAATAATTACGCCGCGTTACATTTGGACTTCTAGATGTCTAAATGGCTTTAAGGCCATACTGTCATGCCGGTTACTCACCGACAACAGAGGAATTTTCATGGGAGGTGAAATAAATTCATGATCAAATGCAGAGAGTTCATGAAGCAGCAAGCAAAAAAGCCCGTCATGTAGAAATGACGGGCTCAATAGAAAACAGCAAATTACGGTTTCACTGAAATTTTAGAGGTGTTATCGGAAGGAACAATCAGTCTCGGTGCCAGCGTAAACATAAAGCGCGTGCCGACGCCGACTTCGCTCATCACCTCAAGCCGGGAGTTGTGGTGGCTGAGCGCATGTTTGACGATCGCCAGCCCCAGACCGCTGCCGCCGGTCTGACGGGAACGGGCTTTGTCGACGCGATAGAACCGTTCGGTCAGGCGCGGCAAGTGCTGAGGCGCAATCCCCGGCCCATTATCGCTAATCTGGAACTGCGCACCCTGTGGCGTTTGCTGCCAGCTGACCTCTATTCTGGTGCCCGGCGGCGTATGGTTCACCGCGTTATACACCAGATTCGACACCGCACTGCGTAGCTGATCCTCATTGCCGAAGACCTTCAGCTTGTCGTTTACGCGGAACACCACTTCGTGCTGACCGCCGCTCAGCGTCTGTACTTCGCGCTCCAGCATTCCGAGCATCACCGGAATATCGACTTTTTCGTGCAAATCCATATTGGCGGAGGCTTCGATTTTTGACAGCGTCAGGAGCTGCTTGACCAGCCCGTCCATGCGTCGCGTTTGCTCTTGCATGGTATCGAGCGCCTTAGTGCGAAACGGCTCTTCCAGCTTGGCGTCTTCCATCATTTCCAGATAGCCCTGCAAAACGGTCAGCGGGGTGCGAAGTTCATGGCTGACGTTGGCGAAGAAGTTACGTCGCGCACCTTCCAGCTGGCGCATTTGCGTGACGTCACGCGCCACCATCAGTAACTGCCCCTCGGAATAAGGCATCACGCGAAATTCGACGTAATGTTCATTATTTAGCTGGAGATTTAGGGCGCGGCTAAAATCACGCGCCTGGATCCAGACGCGAAATTCCGGATAGCGCAGCAGGTTGAAGATGTGTTGCCCGTTATCTTCCGGCCAGCGGAAGCCAAGCAGTTCCTGGGCCAGACCATTGCACCAGAAAATATTGCCCTCTTCGGTGGTCAGCACCACCGCATCCGGCAAGGATTCTGCACCGCTGCGAAAACGTTTAATGAGTTGCCCTAATTCACGGCGGCGACGCCGGTTGCGCATCTGCATCTGGTTCAGCCCGTAGAACAACGGCTCCCAGCTCCAGCGACCATTTGGCGGGGTGATGCTGCGGTCAAGCCACAGCCAGTGTGAGAGTTTAAGCTGGTTATAATAGTTCCAGCCCAGCGCCGCCAGCAGCGACGCAAAGAGAAGCCAGCCAAAATGGCCGACAAAAATACCGAGAATGATCGCTGGCAGGCAAAACAGAAAAAATTCGCCGGCCAGCCGTTTCCATGACAAACGTTCTAACACACAGATTCTCCGCTGTGGGGACTAATAACGCGTTGAGAAACGATATCCCGTGCCACGGACAGTCTGGATCATTCTGTCATGTCCACTGGTTTCCAGCGCTTTGCGTAAACGACGAATATGCACGTCCACGGTTCGATCTTCCACATAAACGTTAGTGCCCCAGACGTTATTCAGCAACTGCTCGCGGCTGTAAACACGTTCCGAGTGGGTCATAAAGAAGTGCAGTAATTTGAATTCGGTCGGCCCCATGTCGAGCGCCTGCTCATTGGCCATCACCCGGTGGGAGGAAGGATCAAGTGTCAGACCCTGCATGTCGATCACCTCTTCCACCGCCATCGGCGAAATACGGCGCATCACAGCTTTTATACGGGCAACCAGTTCTTTGGGAGAGAACGGTTTAGTGATGTAATCATCGGCACCCACTTCGAGGCCACGCACCCGGTCTTCTTCTTCACCGCGTGCGGTCAGCATCATCACCGGAATTTCGCGGGTCAGGGCTTCACGTTTCAGATGCTTGATAAACTGGATCCCGGAACCGCCCGGTAACATCCAGTCAAGCAGGATAAGCTCAGGATAAGGCTCGACCAGTTGGCCAATCGCGGAATCAAAATCTTCAGCTTCTACTGCCTGATAGCCATTTTGTTCCAGTACAAAACACACCATTTCACGGATTGGAGCTTCGTCTTCAACCACCAATATACGTCTAGCCATCGTAGGTCCTGCCAATAGGTTAGCGATCTTTTATTTGATTGCGGGCGCCATTATGCGTCAGTTTTGTGACAGATTTATGAATAGAAAGGATGGTCTATTACAGCGCACTTTGACAGCCATCTTGCTGAAATGCGCCTGATTTTTCTGGGGACATCGTCCCCCGACGGCGTTTATACTTTGCGCCATTGTTACCGTGCAGCGAATCACCGGGAGTTTCATGCGCCTGATCCACACTTCAGACTGGCACCTTGGCCAGTATTTCTTTACCAAAAGCCGCGCCGCCGAGCATCAGGCTTTTCTGCGCTGGCTGACGGAACAGGTGGAAATTCATCAGGCAGATGCCGTGATTGTGGCGGGCGATATTTTCGATACCGGCTCGCCACCGAGCTATGCGCGGGAACTGTATAACCGCTTCGTGGTGGAATTACAACACACCGGCTGCCAGCTGGTAGTGCTGGCCGGCAACCACGACTCTGTCGCCACGCTCAATGAATCTAAGGAACTGCTTTCCTGCCTCAATACCCGCGTGATCGCTACCGTCGGTGAAGACTTGTCTGAGCAGGTTCTGGAATTAAATCATCGAGATGGCTCGCCCGGCGCAGTGCTGTGTGCGATCCCGTTCTTACGCCCGCGCGATTTGATAGCCAGCCAGGCTGGTCAGTCCGGCAGCGACAAGCAGCTGGCATTGCAAGAAGCCATCGCCGCCCATTATGACGCTTTATATAAAGCGGCACAGGCGAAGCGCGACCAGCTCGGCGTTCCGCTGCCCATCATCGCCACCGGCCATCTGACCACCGTCGGCGTCAGCACCTCGGATTCGGTACGTGACATTTATATAGGCACCCTCGACGCCTTTCCGGCACAGGCCTTTCCGCCGGTCGATTACGTTGCACTCGGGCATATTCACCGCGCCCAGTGCGTGGCGAAAACCCACCACATCCGCTACAGCGGCTCGCCGATTGCGCTGAGTTTTGATGAACTCGGCAAAGCCAAAAGCGTGTTTTTGCTCGATTTTACGGGTGCAACGCTTAACAGCATCGACACGCTGGAAATTCCGGTATTTCAGCCGATGCAGATGATCAAAGGCTCGCTGGCCGAAATAGAAAAACAACTGATGCAGTTTACCAACGGCGATGCCACAAAACCGGTCTGGCTGGATATTGAAGTCGCGACGCAGGATTACCTCAGCGACATTCAGCGGCGCATCCAGACGCTGACCGCCGAACTGCCGGTGGAAGTCGTGCTGCTGCGCCGCAGTAAAGAACAGCGCATTAACAGCATTGAACAACAGGAAAAAGAAACCCTCAGCGAGCTGAGCGTGAGCGATGTCTTCGAGCGGCGGCTGTCGCTCGAAGAGGACGCCGACGAACAGCGTCAGGCGCGGATGCGCACGCTGTTCGCGCAGGTGGTCGATGAGGTCACCAGCGGCCATCACGCAGAGGACGCCGCACAATGAAAATTCTCAGCCTGCGTTTAAAAAATCTAAACTCGCTGCAAGGCGAATGGAAAATCGACTTCACCGCTGAGCCTTTTGCCAGCAACGGATTATTCGCCATCACCGGCCCGACCGGCGCGGGGAAAACCACCCTGCTCGATGCCATTTGTCTGGCGCTGTATCACCGTTCTCCGCGGATCGTCAGTATTTCTAAGTCGCAAAATGAACTCATGACCCGTAATACCGCGGAATCTCTGGCTGAAGTCGAGTTTGAAGTAAAAGGTGTCGGATATCGCGCCTTCTGGAGCCAGAGGAAATCCAAAGACTCTCCGACCGGAAATTTGCAGGAGCCTAAAGTTGAACTGGCGCAGCTATCCGACGGCAAAATTCTGGCGGATAAAGTCCGCGATAAACTTGACGCTATTGCAGAACTGACCGGCCTGGATTTTGGCCGTTTCACCAAGTCGATGATGCTGTCGCAGGGACAGTTCGCCGCCTTTCTCAATGCCGACGCCAACGACCGCGCCGAACTGCTGGAAGAACTGACCGGCACGGAAATCTACGGCCAGCTGTCTGAGCGCGTATTCGAACAACATAAAGAGGCGCGCGTGGTGCTCGACGGTTTGCATCAGCGCATGGCCGGTATCGAACTGCTCAGTGAAGAACAGCGTCTGGCGCTGGAAATGCAGCTTAAAGAACTGAACGCGCAGGAAATCAGCCTCAGTCAGCAGGCGCAGCAGCGTCAGCAGGATCTTAACTGGCTGCAACAGTGGCAGCAGGTGCAGCAAAAACATCAGCAATCGGTGCAACAGCTGGCCGCGACGGAGCAGGAAATGGCGCAGGCTGCGCCGCAGTTACAGCAACTGGCGCGCAGCGAACCGGCGGAAAAACTCCGTTCACGACTGAACGATCGCCAGCGCTGCCAGCAGGAAACGCTGAGCCTGCAACAGCAGACCGCAGAGCTGATTCACCAGCAGGAACAGCAACTGGCGCAGATGACGCCGCTGAAACAGGCCGCAGAACTGGCGCAGAGTGCGCGCCAGAAACAGGCCGAAGAACAGCGCCAGCAGCAGACGCTGATTGAAGAACAGATCCTGCCACTGGATAACAGCATCGCCCAGTGGCAGAAATCGCAAAACGACACCCGGCAGTCAGTGAATGATGTCCAAAAACAAGTCAGCGAACAGAATCTCACGCTGGAACAGCTGACCGCCGAACGCCAGAAGCTTGAGGAGCAAAGTCGTCAGCATCAGACACGGCATACGGCCCTGACCGATGCACTCACCGCGCAGCAACAACATCAGGCCACGCTGGAAAATCAGCATCCGCTGACGGCCTTGCAAAAACGCCAAGCCGAACTGACACAACTTCGGCCAGTGCGCCAGCAGCTGTATTCGCTCGCACAGCTTTACCCTCCGCTCAATCGCCGGGTGGTGCAGCAAAACGCCGATTTCCTACAGATCCAGACGCAGGTCACGGAAGAAGAACAGCGGCTTGGCGCGATACGTCTGCAATGTCAGAAGCAACTGGAACATCTCAATGACGTTAAAGCGCGCCTGAAAAGTGAAGAGCTGATCGTCAGCCTCACCGCCGAGCGCGCGAATCTGCAAAGCGGCAAGCCGTGTCCGCTGTGCGGCTCGACGTCGCATCCGGCGGTGGAAAGCTACCAGGACGTCAAACCGTCAGAAACCGCGCAGCGGCTGGAGCAAATGCAGGCAGAATTCGATAAGGAAAAAGCCAGCGGCATTGAGCTGGCGGCGAAGATCAAAAGCCTGAAAGAGCAGCAAATGCGTCTGCAAACCCAGCTTGAGCAGGATAAGCAACAGCTGAACGCACATCAGGAAAGCTGGCAGCAGCTGAGTACCCCGCTGAACCTGACGTTCGGGTTGCAGGATACCGACGCTGCTCAGCAATGGCTGGCGGAACGCGATCGCGAAGAACAACAATCTCAGGATCTGCTGGGTCAGCACGAACAGCTGGCGCGGGCCCTGCAACAGGCGAAAGATGCGCTGAATGACGCCGTGACGGAGCAACAGAAAACGCAGCAACACGCCGCCCTGCTGAGCGAGCGGTTTACGCTTATCGGGCAAAGTCAGGTCAGACTTCAGGAACAGATGGAGCACCTGCAAAAACAGTTTACTGAAGGCGAGAAAACGCTGGCAGAGCTGAACGCGCAGCGTCGCAGTCTGTTCGGCGATCGCCAGATTGCGCAGGTTCGCGAGCACTTACATCAGCAGCAACTGGCCGCCGAGAAAGCCGTCAGCGACGCGACCGACGCACTGAACAAAGCGCAGGAACAGCGCGATAAACTGGCCGGTCAGCTGGCCAGCACACAGCAGCAACATCAGCAGGCCACGGCACGTCTGCATCAGGCTGAGAACGAGTGGCAACAGGCGCTGGCCGCCAGCGAATTCTCTGACGAAGATGCGGTGAGACTCGCCCTGCTCGATGACGGGCTGCGTCAGCAACTACAGCGGCAAAAAGAACGGCTGCAACAACAGCTGGCGCAGGCGCAGGCACTGCTGAGTGATGCCAGCGCGACGCTGGAAACTCACCGTCTGGCACGCCCTGCGCATCTTAGCGAGAACGAAATCGACCTCACTCAGCTGACCGCAGAACAGGCCGCACTGGCGCAACAGCTGAAAGGGTTACAGCAGCAACTCGGTGAAGTCAGCAATCAGCTGAAATTTGATAAAGAACGGCACAGCGGACAACAGGCGTTGATCGGTCAGATTGCACAGACACAGCTGACCTGCGACGACTGGGGCTATCTCAACCAGATGATCGGTTCCAGCGACGGCGCGAAATTCCGCAAATTCGCCCAGGGGCTGACGCTGGATCATCTGGTGTATCTGGCGAACCGTCAGCTGGAAAAACTGCACGGCCGCTATCTGTTACAGCGCAAAACCAGCGACGCGCTGGAGTTGCAGGTGGTCGATACCTGGCAGGCCGATGCGGTGCGCGATACCCGTACGCTCTCCGGCGGCGAGAGTTTCCTCGTGAGTCTGGCGCTGGCGCTGGCGTTGTCCGATCTGGTCAGTGATAAAACCCGCATCGATTCGCTGTTCCTCGATGAAGGTTTCGGCACGCTTGATGCTGACACGTTGGACACCGCGCTCGACGCCCTTGACAGCCTGAATGCCTCCGGTAAAACCATCGGCGTGATAAGCCACGTCGAAGCGATGAAAGACCGCATTCCGGTGCAAATCAAAGTCACCAAAGTGAACGGGCTGGGCGTCAGCCGCCTGAGCAGTGAATTTAAAGTCTGACCGCTTTGCCGCAGGGCAAGCCGCTAGCAATCGTGCTATCGCCTTGCCCTGTGGTGGATCCTTTCGGTGAGCACCCGCACAAAAATCGCACCGTTGCAGTGCGCTCTTTCCTGACAACCTGATGAATAATCTGTTATTTCGTTAAACCGTCGATCTGGCACGCCCTGTGCTTAACGTTATGTATACAAGTTGCAGTACAAGCTGCACAGCCTGCATAACCGCCAAGGGGAACGCCGATGAAAAACGACAAACCTGAAATCCTTCCGTTCAATAAACAACGCCGTCAGATGATGAAATGGCTGGCGATCACCGGCGGCGTAATGACGCTGGGCGGTATGATCCCCACCACCGTTTTCGCCGCGGACGACGATGAAATCCGCATCGGCTACTGGCCGATTGTCGGTGGCTTGCCGTTGTACGTCGCGCTCGAACAGGGCTTCTTTAAAGAGGCCGGGCTGAACGTCAAAGGCGTCAAATTTGCCAGCGCACAGCAAATTGTCGAAGGAATGATAACCGGCAGGATCCACGGCTGCGCCAACGGCACCGCCACCGGCGCGCTGGGTTTAGGGGAAATCACATCGCCCGGCTTGTTCAAAATTATCTGTTCGAATCCGTCCAATCACACGCTGGTGTTAGATGAATTTCTGGTCCCGCTGAACAGCACGGCGAAAACCATCGCGGATCTCAAAGGCAAGAAAATCGCCTGCGGGCCGGGCATCCAGAACGTCACCATGGCAAAAATCATTCTGGAAAAGAACGGATTCACTAATCCCTCAGTGATCGAACTCCCCGTCGGTCAGCACGCCCCAGCCCTTGCTGCCGGGCAAATTGACGGCGTTTATACGCTTGAGCCGACCGGCACCGTCGGGCGTATGAAACATCTTTCGCGCACGCTGGAAACCGGCGTCATCTCCAAATACGTGCTCGGTAATGCCGATGCTCCATGGTTCGGCGGCGCAGCGGCGCTCAATTCCACCTTCATTCAAAGCAACCCTGACGCCGCGAAAAAGTTTATCGCCGCCTACCAGAAAGCCGTGGAATTTATTGCCGCCAACCCGGACAAAGCACGGGAAAACGTGGCGGGATATACCAGCATCGAACCGGCGCTGGTGAAAGAAGTGCCGCTGCCGGGCTTCGTGATGTATCCCGACCTAAAGGGCGACAACCTGCAATGGTTCCAGAAGTTTTATGACGTCTTTACGGAAAGAAAAATCTTCAGCAAACCGGTGGATGTCGCTTCGCTGATTTATCAGGGATAAGGGGAATTATTATGACGTCACGTTGGTCTTCGAGATTATTGCCGCTGATTGGCCCGGTGTTGCTGTTTCTGTTCTGGCAGCTGGCAGTGAGCGCCAAATGGTTGAATCCGGTGCTGCTGCCTTCGCCCGTCGAAACGCTGGGCTTCATGTTCCAGTCATTTTCTGATGTCTCGATGCGCACTGACATCGGCGCGACCCTGTATCGCACGCTGGTGGCCTTTGGCTTCGCGGCGGTGATTGGCGTCCCGCTCGGCGTGATTTTAGGCAGCAATGAAAAAGTGTATCGCAGCCTGGAGTTTCTGATCGACTTCTTCCGCTCGACGCCGTCCTCGGCGCTGATCCCGCTGTTCATGCTGATTTTCGGCATCACCGACGCCAACAAAATCGCCATTGCCGCCTTTGCCGCCGTACTGGTCATCCTTTTCAACAGCGCTTACGGCGTAATGAACGCCAAGAAAACCCGCCTGATGGCGGCCAAAGTGATGGGCATTTCCCGCTGGCACATTTTCAAAGACATCCTGCTGATGGAAAGTCTGGCGCAGACGTTTGTCGGCCTGCGCACCGGCGTGTCGATTGCGTTGGTCATCGTGATCGTCGCTGAAATGTTTATCGGTTCGGAAACCGGCCTCGGACATCGGATCATCGACGCGCAGCAGGTCTTCAATATCAAAGACATGTACGCCTCGATCCTTATCACCGGCGCACTGGGCTATTTACTGAATCTGGCCTTTTTGCTGATCGAGAAAAAAACCGTCCACTGGAGTAGCAAAGCATGACGCAACCTCTCTCGCTAAAACCTGATTACAAAGGCCCTCAGCTGCCGCAATACGCCACGCGCCCGGATACCCATGTCACTATTCGCGGGCTGACCAAAGCCTTTGCCGGGCAGCCGTTGTATACGGACCTGAACCTGGATCTGCCGCGCGGCAAAATCGTGTCGATCTTCGGGCCGAACGGCTGCGGGAAATCCACGTTGATGAACATGATCGCCGGGCTTATCCCGGTAGACAAAGGCGACATTCTTTTCGACGGCAAAACGCTGGCGCAGACCACCATCGGCTACGTATTTCAAAACTACCGCGATGCGCTGTTTCCGTGGATGAGTGCACGTTCCAACATCGCCTATCCGCTGGTGCGTAACGGCATGAGCAAGGCCGAGGTGAACGCCCGCGTCGATGAGCTGACGCAGATGTTTGATATTCGCTTCGATCTCAAACGTTATCCCTATGAGCTTTCCGGCGGGCAGCAGCAAACCGTGTGCATCATGCGGGCACTGGCGACGCGGCCAGAAGTGATGTTCCTGGACGAGCCTTTCTCGGCGCTGGATTTCGAAATGACGTTGTTTATTCGCGATAAATTGCAGGAAGTGCAGCTGGCGACCGGTGTCACCATGCTGATTGTGTCTCACGATCTGGAAGATGCGGTATTTCTGGCGGATGAGATTTTGCTGCTCACGCGGCGCCCGACCCAGGTGGCAGAAATCGTGCCATTCGATCTGCCGCGCCCGCGCGGTTCAGAAATCATGAGCCACCCGGAATTTATCCGCGTGAAGGCGCATACGCTGGAAGTGTTTAAACGGGAGATGGCGCTCTGACCGAATGAACGGGCGCGGTATTTTTAGCAAATCCCGCGCCCGATAGTTTCTCAAAGGATAATAAAGATTAAAGCGCAAACCGCGACTGCGGCCACAGCCATGCCGCACCGCGTACGCCGCTGGAATCGCCGTGAACGGCTTTGAGGATCGGCGTCTCGCATTCCCCCCCAAACACCCATTGTTTCACCAGCAGCGGAACGGTGTCATACAGGCGATCGACATTGCTCATTCCCCCGCCGAGCACAATTGCGTCGGGATCGAGAATATTCACCACGTTTGCCAGCGCTTTCGCCAGGCGACGTTCATAACGCCCAAGCGCCAGCTCCGCTGTTTCATCGCCCTCTTCCACCAGTGCAATAATCTCTGGCCCTTTCAGCCGCTGGCCGGACAGACGGAAATAATCCTCCGCAAATCCAGTACCCGAAACGAACGTCTCAACGCAGCCTGATTTTCCGCAATAACACGGCACTTCGCTGGCAAACTGTCTTTCCTCATCATCCTGCCACGGCAGCGGATTGTGCCCCCATTCCCCGGCATTGCCGTTCCCCCCCGCGTGCGCGGCACCGTGCAGCGCCACGCCGGAACCGCAGCCGGTGCCGATGATCACCGCAAACACCGTGTTACGGCCTGCGCCTGCGCCGTCGGTGGCCTCGGACACCGCCAGGCAGTTAGCGTCGTTGGCAATGTGCACTTCGCGGTTGAGCAACAGCGCCAGGTCTTCATCCAGCTGCTGGCCGTTGAGCCATACCGAATTCGAATTTTTCACTTTACCGGTGAACGGAGAAAGCGTGCCGGGAATACCCAGACCGACGCTGCCGCGCTGGCCGGTGGCCTTCTCGGCATCCAGCACCAGCCCTTCAATCGCTTTCAGCGTGCGTTCGTAATCATTCCTTGGCGTATCCACACGTTTACGAAAAAGCTCACGGCCTTCGTCGGATAACGCAATGACTTCTATTTTTGTGCCACCTAAATCAATGCCAATTCGCACGTTTTCTTCTCCTGTCACATCGGGTAGGGTCAGTTTTTTATCATTAATCCAGTTTAGAAGCCTGAAGCGGCAACCACCAGAATAAGGTGTTATGCAATGTTTCGCACAGGGGCGATTTCTTAACGACGGCTGACGCCCAATTGGGTATCATGCCGCCCTGTATTCATTTAATCAGCGTACCACGAGTGCGCCGGGACAGGGATAACGCCATGTTATGGTTTAAGAATTTGTTGGTATACCGTTTGAGCCGTGAAGTTTCGTTATCTGCTGACGAAATGGAAAAACAGCTCAGCGCTTTCACCTTTACTCCGTGCGGCAGCCAGGACATGGCGAAAACCGGCTGGGTTTCACCGATGGGTTCCCACGGTGGCGACGCGCTGACTCACGTCAACGGCGGCCAGATCCTCATCTGCGCGCGTAAAGAAGAAAAAATTCTGCCTTCTCCGGTGATCAAGCAGGAGTTACAGGCCAAGATCGACCAGCTCGAAGGTGAACAGCATCGCAAGCTGAAGAAAACCGAAAAAGATTCCCTGAAAGACGAAGTGCTGCACAGCCTGATGCCACGCGCTTTTAGCCGCTACAGCCAGACTTTCATGTGGATCGACACCGTTAACGGCCTGATCATGGTCGATGCCGCCAGCGCCAAGAAAGCCGAAGATATGCTGGCCCTGCTGCGCAAAAGCCTCGGCTCGCTGCCGGTGGTGCCGCTGACCATGGAAAGCCCAATCGAACTGACGCTGACCGAGTGGGTACGTTCAGGCGTGACCCCGGCCGGTTTCACGTTGCAGGACGAAGCTGAGCTGAAAGCGATTCTGGAAGAAGGCGGCGTGATCCGCTGTAAAAAACAGGCGCTGGTCAGTGACGAAATCGCCACGCACATTGAGAATGGCAAGCTGGTGACCAAGCTGGCGGTGGACTGGCAGGAACGTATCGCCGTGGTGCTGGCCGATGACGGCAGCATCAAGCGTCTGAAATTCAGCGATGTTATTCGCGATCAAAACGAAGATATCGACCGCGAAGATTTCGCTGGCCGCTTTGATGCCGACTTCATCCTGATGACCGGTGAACTGGCCGCGCTGATTCAAAACCTGATCGAAGCGCTGGGCGGCGAAGCCCAAAGATAACCCGCAAACTCCGGACGTAAAAAAGGCGCTCATTGGCGCCTTTTCTATTGGTACTGTGTCTGAAACGGTTTATTTACTCAGATACTTACACAGGTACGAGGTGGTTTCGCCGACCTGCATGTTGAATTCGCTTTTACCCGGAATGTAGAACGTTTCGCCGGGCTTGAAGACCTGCCAGTCCGGAGAGCCTGGGATCAGCACTTTCAGTGAACCACTGATGACCGTCATTTCTTCCGGTTTTGCCGTGCCAAATGTGTATTCGCCGACGGCCATCACGCCAACGCTGGCGGCACCCGTACTTTCGCTGTCAAAACCAATCGATTTTACTTTCCCGTCAAAATACTCATTATTTTTCAACATAGATTGGCCCTTTGCGATAATTTTCAGAGGTTTCATATTAGGGGCAAAAACCCGCTGCTGTCACTGATTATTATAGCTTTCTCCCCACCCGGCGACACCGCCCGCAAACCGCAATCACTGATTTGATTTTACGTCTGCACAGTGCCATTGTGGGGAGTCACGCACGCACACAACCCCGCTTACGCCACCAGTTCAGCCGCCAGTTGCACCATCAGCACATTCGCCAGTAACACAGGGATATCGAGATGCTGCTCTAGCACTTCAACGTGATGATGGTTGTAGCCGAAGCAATCAAGCACCACCACTTCCGCACCCTGCTCGGCAAAGCGTATCGCCGCATCAGTCAGTGCCTGGTCGTCAGGTAAATACGGACTCGCCACCGCAAAACACGGTGCCTGTTCCAGCTTGCGCCATTTATTCGTCTGCCAGCCAATCTGGGATTCCACCGGCACCACAATGCCAGCCCGATGCGTTCCGACCATCGCGCCAATCAGCGGCGGGATCATACGCTCCGGTTCGATAAGTAATGCGCTGTCGGCATGTAAACTGCTGAATTCGCCACCGCACAGCAGCAGAATAGTGGCACATCCTTGCGCTTCCAGCTGGTGGATTTTTTCCTGCAATCCACGCTCGGCATCGGCCGCAGCAAGTAAAACCTGCGAACCATCCAGTAACAGCGCGACCAGCACGGCCTCGCCCTCCTGCGGCGCATAACGCTGCTCAATTTGCTCCCTGCTAAGGCCGTCCAGTAACCCGACATGCGTGACGGGTTCGTCCGGCAGATGCGTCATCAGCAGCGGTGTTATGTCGCTGCGCGGCGCCTGTCCAATGGTGAGGGTAGCAAAAGAAGTCATCATAAGCGGGATGTCCGGCCATTCAGGTCAGTCGCCCCTGAATGGCACAAGGAAGGATAAAACGCAGATATCGTAAATGTGTTTTGTAAACTCATCACAAAGTCCTCTTAAACCACGTAACCGGCGCAAAAGCGCATGAGCTAAAAACGGTTACGAACGCTGTTCATCGTGGAACAGTCATTGTTTAGTGCTGGCTAAATAAGCCCTGGTGTCGGTCTGGTACTCACTTCACTTTCTGCATCGGTTGCCCGATGCGTTTACTGCAAGCCGGAGAGACGCTGATGATTAATCCAGTCATCATCACCCAGCTTTTCAGCAATTTTTCGGGTCACGGCGGTCAGGCCATCCTTTATCCCTTCCGGTATGCCCTTTCCTTCGGCTGGCGAAGAGAAAGACAGCCCTAACCCCACAATCTCATTTCTGTGCTTATTAAAAATGCTGGTGGCTAAAGAACTGATCCCCTGCAAGGTTTCGTTATTGGCAAAGGACAATCCGTTCTGCCGGATTTCAGCCAGCCGCACTAATAATAAATCGATACTTTTCGGTGAATTCGCCGATTTCACCTGATATTCGCCGCGATACCGCTCGCGAACTTCATCGTCGCTGTAGCGCGCCAGAATCGCCCGGCCAATCGCCGTTTCATGCGCCGGTAATAAACTGCCCGCCGGTGTTACCACCTGCAGATAAGTTCTGCCAGGAAACATCCGCATGATCATTATCTCGCGGCCTTCGAGCATCGAAACATAACCGGTGCACTGCGTCAGCTGACTGAGCTGCGTCATGTAAGGCGTTGTCGCATCAACCAGCGGCGTCGATAAATAGTGGCTGGATATCGCCAGTAATAATTTTCCGATTCGATATAAACGACTGTCCGGATCGCGCTCTAATAAGCCTTCACTTTCCATGGTCATTAATAATCGGGACACGGTACTTTTTGGCAAGGCTAAATTGTTCACCACATCGCTAAATGACAGCCCCGGATGACCCTGGTTGACGCCCTGCCTCGAAAATAACTTCAGTACTGCCGTCGCATTCTCTAAAGTGCTCATAAAGAGAAGAGTTCCGCTATGTGGAACAAGGTTCCTGTAAAGTTGATTGAAAAATAGTGCTGATACGTGTCAGCGTCAAGGCGTTTATTTTTGGCGGAATAAAATTGCACTTAATAAATATGCTTAAAGATAATCCTAAAGCCATTCATTAAAGAGAAAGGGGGAATGAATTGCCGAGTATTTATGAGGTGACGCGCGTCAAACCCAGCAGATTATAGCGATTAAAGATTACGCAAAATATACAGCGCGATAGAGGCTTCGACGAGGATGATAGTGACCGACCAGACAGCGGGCATCGCTTTGCTGTGCTGGTGAAAGAACGACATCAGGGGTTTCATCATGGGTTCCGTAGTGGAGGTTAAAGTAATCACCTGAGTTATTACCTTACTCCCATCTATTCGTAAGAACAATAAGTAACCCTGCGTGATACCCATCACATAACTTGGCCCATTTTGTTTACGTTTTCCGTGATTTCACACCCCGCAGACATAAAAAAACGAGCCACCTGGGCTCGTCGTTTTTCATCATCACGGCTGTCAGCGTGCCATCGGCAAGGCCAGTGCTTCCATGATGGCATTCACCACCTGTGCCGGATCCTGCGTACCGTCGACAACGTGATGTGCAGCCTGCTGATACAATGCTTCGCGCTCATTCAGCACCTGCATCATTTCTTCAGTGATCGGCTTACCGGTCAGCGTAGGACGCTGATCTTCCATCGGGGCATCTTCCAGACGGTTTGCCAGCGTGGAGGCCGGTGAACGCAGATAGATAACGGTGCCTGTCTGGCGCATAAAATCACGGTTTTCCGCCGACAGCACCACACCGCCACCGGTAGCGACCACGGTCAGCGGCGAGCTTATCGCCTTCAGCGTTTCAGTTTCACGACGGCGGAAACCTGCCCAGCCTTCACGGTCAACGATATCGGCCACGCTGAGCCCTGAGGTACGCAGCAGATAGAGATCGGTATCGACAAATTTATAGCCCAGCGCTTTCGCCAGAGCACTCCCAACTGTCGTTTTACCTGCGCCACGCGCGCCTACCATGAATATGGGTTGTGTCATTAACGCTGTCCTTAATTACCCGGGAGCCTCGTTGCTCATCTGATGAAAATCCATCATTTACCTGACGCATGAATGTCAAAATAGTTGCTGATCTGGCGCCTGGACGTACTCGCAAGATAGTACAACAAAAAAGCCTCACTGGCAGATTTTTGTCACCTGCCGGTGAAGCTTCTGTAGCGTTTTATTTACGCCACCCGTGGCATCATACTGATAAATCTTTACAGCGCAATGTTCTCAGCAGCTTGGATCGCTAAAGTGCTGTATCAGTGTGGTTTACAAATATAGACCAGTGCCGGGGGGAAATTTTTCACAACGCGGATTTTTTTCCAGGTGAAGTAACGGGAGAGCATTTTCTCGGAAAGATGACTGTACTGGAACAGCACCAGTACACCGTCTTTCGCCTTCAGCTGCTGCTGCGTTTTCTGCAAAATCTTCATGCTGATGCGCGTCGGCATCGACAGCAGCGGCAGACAGGAAAATACGGCATCATAATCTCCCGTCAGGTGCTCGGCTGAATGCGCCATAACCTGTAACCGTCGGTCGTCGAACAGATTCAGCTTGCGGATAAACGCCGGCTCAATCTCAAAAGCATCCAGCCGTGCATCCGCACGCATGCGGTTAAGGATCCGCCGCGTCAGCACGCCGTCAGCTGCGCCTAACTCGGCGATATGTAAAGACTTTGTCCAGTCGATCTGGCTGAGCATCGCGTGACACAACCAGGGGGACGACGGCATCAGCGTCCCCATTGTCCGTGGTGAGCTAATAAAATTCTGCAAATAAAAAAATTGATTCTGGATCGAAAGACCGGTGTTCTTAATCGTCATTCTCGCGGCATTCAACATATTAACTACCTCCTGAGGAAATAGACCCTTATATAACAGAAAAATTCTTAAGAAATGATTAATAAGGGGAATAAACGTCACAGAGGCTAATTAAAAATAAATCACATGGGATAACTCCAAAAAAAAGCGTTATACCGGGTTATGTATAAATAACAAAAAGGCCAACGTCAGGTGACATTGGCCTTCTCACACGCTATCTGAAGTGAATCAGAAGTCAGTCAGATTTTTATTTATACAACTCAACATTTGCACGGTTCAGGCTGGAATCGCCCGGCGTACCCGCACCGACAACGCGGTAGTGTGTTGCGCCTTTATCGCTGGCAATCTGGTTCAATGCATCTTTCATGCTGCCCGGAACGGTGCTTGGCGCACTCACAGACACCATACCCAGTGACTGGTAAGTCCCGCTTTGTGCTTCTTGCGCAGTAATTGGCGAAGCCGCCAGCGCTGAGAATGAAGCAACAGTAATAGCAACAGCTGTAATTGCAGGTAAGAGTTTCATATTACGCACCTTTCTTTCGTTAGTTTCGTTAATTAATGGAGCGGAAGTAATCCGTTGAAATAATTATCGTTGAAACAATGAAAGGGGGCGTAATGCAACGTAAAGAAGTTTAACCATTGTGGTAAAAATAAGGAGAGATTGAAAGGAAGTATTTCGGCGATGATAACTGCAAGAGAATTAACGATATTTGATGGAGAAATGATGGAGAGTTTTCAAAGTTATTTATAGCCCGCACAACATTCGCACAAATCGACGCCGTAGTGCAATCACTGATATGATTATTTTTTATGAATTTTCTGCTTCCTTGATCACCTGCACAGTCAGGGTCGCAGATTCGGGCTTCCGCGCGGGCGGGAGCTCATTTAAACAATGATACTAAGGACGTTTTTATGGGGAGCATACATTATGGCGGGTGGTAGCCTTCTGGCCTTAATCGATGATATCGCATCGATTCTCGATGACGTGGCCGCAATGAGCAAAGTGGCGGCAAAAAAAACCGCCAGCGTGCTCGGAGACGATTTAGCGCTGAACGCACAACAGGTCACGGGCGTAAAAGCCGACAGGGAATTACCGATCGTCTGGGCCGTGGCGAAAGGCTCGATGTTAAACAAAGCCATACTGGTGCCGCTGGCGCTGCTGATCAGTGCCTTCATTCCGTGGGCTATCACGCCGCTGCTGATGATTGGCGGCGCGTACTTATGTTATGAAGGGTTTGAGAAAGTCGCGCACAAACTGATGCCCGGCAAACATCAGGAAGAAGAAAAACCGGCAACGGAACAGGTAAAAACCGATGCTGATGCGAAAAAGCTCGAAAAAGAAAAAGTAAAAGGCGCAGTGCGCACCGACTTCATTCTTTCGGCTGAAATTATCGTGATTTCTCTCGGTATCGTATCCGCTGCGCCGTTCCTCAATCAGGTCACCGTCATGGTGCTGATTGCTGTCGCCATGACCATCGGCGTATACGGACTGGTGGGCGCGATTGTAAAAATCGACGATGCAGGTTTGTATCTGAGCAAACTCTCCGGTGAGAGCAGCGTCATGAACGGCGTACGTGCATTTGGCCGCGGCATTGTGAATCTTGCGCCATGGCTGATGAAAACGCTGTCGGTCGTCGGCACGATTGCTATGTTCCTGGTCGGTGGCAGCATTATCAGCCATGGCCTGCCTTTCATGCACAGCCTGCTGGAAAAATTCACCCACGGCCATCAGGGCTGGGTGAATACGCTGATCACCGGCGCTACTGATTTGGGTGTAGGCCTGGTGGTCGGCGCTGCGGTTCTGGGTGCAGTGCTGCTTGGGCAAAAGATGTTTGGGAAGAAATAAAAACTGCCGTTTTGCGCCCTCCTTTTACAGAAGGGCGCCATTCACCCTCTTCAATTCGTTCAGTTCTTTGACGCCACCAGCACCATAATGTCGCTGGTGAAAGAACCGTCGGGCTGGATCTCGAAATGCTGCACGACATCGTCTGACATCACTTTTTGCAACTCGCGGATCGCCACGGAGAAATGTTCCGGTGTGCGCATGCGTGCGACCCAGCTGGTGAACTCCAGCGGCAGGCGGTCAGTGGTGACCTCTCGGGTAATCAACCCGGCCTCTGATGACATATCCAGCCATTCGCCCGGTGAATAGTTGCGCACATGCGACGTATCGCGTAACACCTCGATGGTTTGCAGATAGATATCCAGCAGCGGATGTCCCGGCGACACCACGTCCATCATGATGAATTTCCCGCCCGGCTTCAGCACACGAGCCACTTCGCGCAGCGCCTGCCCGACATCGTGCCAGTGGTGCGCGGAATAGCGGCTGATAATGACATCGGCGCTATTATCGGCAAACGGCAGTGATTCCGCTACGCCCTGCTGTACGCGGATGTTATCCAGGTGTTTGTCCTTCGCCGCCTGCGCCACTACCGCCAGCATTTGCGCGGACAAATCATAGGCAATTACGCTTTTCACCACGCCCGCCGCCACAAAGCTGGCGTGTCCTGCACCACAGCCCAGATCGATAACCTGCGCCTCTTTATGCGGTGCCAGCAGGGTTGCCAGCCGCTTCAAATCCGCGCCCTGTGAATGAACGGCGCTGGTCAGATAATCCTGTGCCTGCGAACCAAACTGCTTATCAACCGCCTGACTGTGAGTATTTTTCATGTTCATCATTGCTCCTGCCTGTCTTGTTTTTATGGGGATAAATGCGGGTTTCAAATGACCTCAAAATCACTATAGGCATTGTTCTATACGGGTACAATATGAGCGTTTATACTGGTATCAGTTACTCCCAGTCTGAGAGATAAGAATGATAGATAACGCAGAGTCACTCACCGGCCCGAAGGCACTGGGGCTTTTTTTACGTACCCACCGTGAGCGGGTTACGCCGGAAATGGTCGGGCTGCCAGGGTCATCGCGCCGCAGAACCAGCGGCCTGCGGCGTGAGGAGCTGGCGCAAATCAGTGGCATCAGCGCCACCTGGTACACATGGATTGAACAGGGGCGTGATGTGTCTATTTCCGCGGCTACGCTCGATAATCTCGCTAACGCCTTGCGGATGGAACCGGCCGCGCGCGAGTATCTGTTCAGCTTAGCGGCGGTGAAAGATCCGCAGGCTGTGCACATTTCCGGCGCACCGGACGTCAGCCTGAAAAACTGCGTGAATCAGTTCACCTGCCCTGCTTATCTGCTCGACAGCTGCTGGAACGTACTGGCGTGGAATGCTCAGGCCGAAGCGTTGTTCAGCGGCTGGCTGGGGGGTGATCCGCAACCCAATCTGCTCGACTTCATGTTTCTGCATCCGCTGGCGCGTAAACTGGTGACTAACTGGGCTGAACGCGCCAAGCGCGTGGTCGCAGAATTTCGCGCCGAAACCAGCCACTATGCGCATTCGGATGCGGTTCGGGAGACCGTTATCAGCCTGCGCGAACGCAGCACAGACTTCAATCAGTGGTGGACGCAGCAGGAAGTTTTGTCGCGGGAGGGAGGTGAACGGCGCTTTAATCATCCGGCGGAAGGTGAAAAAAGTTACCGTCAGCAGACATTTTTCCCGGCGGGATATGCCGACTGCAAGCTGGTGATGCTGGTCCCGCAGGAGTAAGACCGCAAGCCAGACAGCGCTGTTTTTTCACACTTAATTGCCCTTGCCGCCAATTGACATATTGATGCTGTATGTGTGAGGCTGATTTGATTGCTTTTCCGAATCATTTCTACACTGACGGATGATAATCATGATGACACGCCAGATTTATCAGGACGAAGAAATCGAAATCCGTGCTGCAAACGAACTGGAGGCCGTGCTGCACTTTGCAGCCGTTCAGGCCTCAGTAAAAGAAATTGGCGCATGGGAAACCTGGTGCACCGAAAAATACACGCTGGAGGACAGCCGCAAGTATCTGACCGACAGCGAGCAAAAACGCCATCGCGGCGCAGAATTCAATTTCTGTCTGTTCGATCGCGCCAGCGGTGAGCTGATTGGCAGCGTGGGCATTAACCGCATCGTGCAGGAATATAAGTTCGCCAATGTCGGATATTGGATCCGTACCGGATATACAGGCCGGAGTCTGGCGACGCTGGCAGTCAGAGCGGCGGCCCGTTTTGCTTTTACCGAACTTGAACTCACGCGGCTGGAAATTGTGGCGATGGAAAGCAACGTCCGCAGCCGCCGCGTCGCGGAGAAAGCGGGTGCCACTTCCGAGGGCCTGCATCGCAATCGTCTTTATTATCACGGTCAGCCGCGCGACGCCTGGGTCTATTCCCTGATCCCGGGCGATCTCTGAGCTGGTTTCACAAAAAAGATAAGGCACAGAACATGACTTTTTCTACCCATACCGTATCTACCGACTGGCTGGCGAAGAATCTGAATTCACCGGACGTGGTCATTATCGATTGTCGGAAATCCAAACCGGGCATCACCCCGCCGATTGATTTTCATGCCAAATATCTCGAAGCGCATATCCCCAATGCAATCTATGTGGAAGTCGACAGCATTTCCGACTGTACTACCGGCCTGCCGCATATGATGCCGACAGCCGAAGAATTTGCTGCGTCAATGAGCCGTCTCGGCGTGGCCGACACGCAAACTATCGTGCTTTACGATGAAGGCGATTTATTCTCTGCGCCGCGCGTATGGTGGATGCTGACCAGTTTCGGCGCGAAAAGCGTCCGCGTGCTGGACGGTGGCCTGAACGCCTGGATTGCCGAAGGTAAGCCGACACAAAGCGGTGAACACACCCGCGTGCCTTCAACGTTCAACGCCAAACTTGTGCGTCCGGTGGTCGTTTCGGCACAGCAGGTCAAAGAATCACTGGGCAAAGTGCAAATCATCGATGCCCGCTCGCTGGCGCGCTTTAAAGCCGAAGCGCCGGAGCCGCGTCCGGGTTTGCACGGCGGCCATATTCCGGGCAGCCTTAGCGTGCCTTTTACCGAGCTGACGCAGGACGGTCATCTGAAAGCGCCACAGGCCCTGAAAGCAACGTTCGAAAAGCTGGGCGTGGATCTGAATAAACCGGTGATCACCAGCTGTGGCTCGGGCGTAACCGCCGCGGCACTGGCTTTCGGGCTGGACGCGCTGGGCGTGAAAGATGTCGCACTGTACGACGGTTCGTGGGCAGAATGGGGTGACGTGAACGAAGATTTCCCTATCGAAACACACTGAAAATATGGTGTGAGAAATTAAAAACCGGGCTGAGAAGCCCGGTTTTTTTATGCCGTTTTTTGCAGGGTCAGTTCACTGACGCCGAACGACTGCGCGATCTCTTTCATCAGCGCGATCACGCCGTAGGCGAGTCGCGGCACTTCGGTGAACTCTTCGATCAGTAACGGCTCGCTGACGGGTTCGTGCGCGATTTCATGCAATGCCTGTCGTAAAATCGCCAGCTGTTCGGGTGAGGTTTGTGCTGATGTGATCAGCGGTAAACCGGGCACGGCAGCAGTTTGGCCGATAACGACCAGGCCGGTGAGGGTTTCAGGTTCCGCGCGTTTGAGCAATTCCATCGTCACGCAATCCACCGCCGCAATATCGGCTTTACTCTGCTGAATAAAATGAAGGGATTCGCGGTGGCTGCCCGTTGCTGAGGCTTCAGAAAAAAATCGCCCTGCGTCGGCCAGCGGAGCCACCAGTGCGCGCAGGCTGTTATAACCGGACTGAGAATCGGTGCTGTTGAACGCCAGACGTCGGTGGCGGAAATCGGCCAGATAGCGCCCTTTATCCTCCTCACGCACAACTAAAAAGCTGCGGTAACGGAATCCGTCACAGCCGGGAGCGCGGTAGCTGAATAATCCCACCAGCTGCACCTGCGGCAGGCTTTCCACCAGCGGGAATCCGCAGGTCTGACTGAGCAGTAAATCCGGTCGTTGCCAGTGCGCCAGCAACGTCTGCGGCCAGCTCAGAGAGTCAGGCGTATCGTGCAGGCCGAGTCGGCGGAGCTTGTCACGCAACACGCTGGCGAACGCCTCAACGTCAGGCGGGGAGATGGCGTACATCGGTAAAGACATCAGCATGATTTGGCGACTCCGTCAGGGGGTGTCCTGCTGATAATCATAGTCGCTGCGCGACGGTTGCGCTGGCACTCCCTCCGGCGCAAAAGGATGACTTTCGACGGCAACCGGAGACCTAGAGTGATCGCGAAACCACTGCCGGTAACCTTTCACCACAAAACCTTCGCTTCGCGCAATGTATGCCTCACGATCGGCGGCATACACCTGACGCAATGCAAACCACGGGACGCCAGGCAGATCGTGATGCACCAGATGGTAATTCAGGTTGAGGAACAAGATCCGCCATACCAGACCGGCTTCGTTCAGGGTGGATCGCGCCTCGGGCGCATGTTCGGCACGGTGTTCGAAGAAAGAGCGGACTTTCGTCAGGCTGAGCGCCGGATAACTCACCGCCAGAATAAAAAAGGCAGGCGATAAACCGCGCTGTGCCATCCAGTACAGCAATCCCGCCAGCAAAATACCGTGCGTCAGCCACATCGTGACCGCCCGCCAGTCGCCACGAAACACCGCCGTGAATGCGCCGGTCAGCGTGCTGCAAATATCCAGCAGCGGGCCGAGCAGCATTCTGCCCGGCAGGGTATTGCGTAATCGAACCAGCGCTTTCATTGCCGGTGAAAGCGTTTCCCAGTTGTTGCGGCTGAAGTAATAGCCTTCGGGATCGTCGCCGGGCAGCGTGAGATGGTCATTAACGTGATGCTGCAAATGGGTATCGCGATACAGGCCGTACGGATACCAGACCGCCAGCGGCAGCGTGCCCATCAGCTGATTAAACCAGGGTTTGCGGGTCGGGTGGCCGTGAATAAGTTCATGTTGCAGCGACATGTACCATGTGGTGAACCAAATCAGCAGCGGCGTGCCGATCCACACGCCGAGCGACGTCCAGAACATGACGACGGCAAACCAGCCGCTGTAGACGGCAACGATAAGCGCCCAGGTTGGTAATTCCAGCCGCCACAGGATGCGGCGGGAACGGGCCACGATATCCGCCCGCTGTCGGGCGCTGAGGTAAAAGGAGGTCGACGCCATAATTTTCCGCGCTGCTGATGATAAAGGCTTCGGCAAATTATCCCGCATCCCGGCACTTCGGCGAACTGACTTAAAATGCATTCTATTGCCAGTTCAGCGCTAAAGACCTGCGGCACAGTTCAGGCGTAAAAAAGCCCGCCGGAGCGGGCTGGAGACGTCTTATAACTCAGCTTAACCTTGCAGATCTTTCTGCACAGCCTGAGTGAATTCGTCCATCGGGCAGAACCCCTGTTTATCGACGGCACAGCCTTCGATTTGCAGCGTCACACGCTCAGGAGGATTTTTGATACTCAGCGCAACATTGTTACGGATTTGCTTCGCGGTCGGATAAATGTATTCGATCTTCATCAAATCTTTATTGGCTTTTTTGTCATGCCAGCGCTGGAAAACAACGGTGCCGCTGATTGGCGTACGTTCGTACTGACCCGGTAAGGTGTAGTCCTGCGTTTTCAGCGCGGCGAGCAGCGAGGCGATATTCGAATCATGCCCGACCAGCACGGCCAGTTTTGACTGCTGTGCCGCTTTCTCGTCAGCGGTATTCGCCAGTTTTGGATCCAGTGAGCCGGCAATAAAGGTGAGCAACGGTTTAGCCGCGTTCGCCGCAATCGCTGGCGAGCCGAACAGGGTCTCGTGATACAGATTTTTGATAGTTTCCAGCTTCGTCCATTGTTCAGGCGTACTGATTTTTCCCCATGCGATGTCTTTCATCGGGAAACCTTCGTAATACTGCAACATGAACGCGTCGGTCGCACCGGTCGCCATGCGCAGAGGCCCGGTAATGCCCGGCTCTTTGCCCTGCGTCAGCACGACATCCGACGGCTGAGATGCCAGATCGCACTGTTGTTTCTCTTTACAGATTTTGCTGTTTTTGTAATCGAGAATACTTTCCAGCAGTTGGTAATTGGGTTTCAGACGCTGATTCAACCCCGCCAGACCGCCCTCACCCGCATGCTGATTAACAGAATTCAACGCGCTGGTTTTGAAGGTTTCGTTCACTTCGGCAGTAATAATGGGGTTAAAGACCGGATCCATTTTACCGATTTCCACGCGGTTGATGACCGCCACATCACAGCCGGGGAAAGCGCCGGTCGTAAAGTGTTTCGCGGTATCAATGGTGCGCGGCAAACTGTTGGCGTAAGTAAAGACTTGCGCGTTTGCAGGACATCCGGCGGCAGGCAGCAGTTTGTCTTTCGCCAGCCAGGCGCGGAAATAATGTCCCATATGCTCGGAAACCTGACCGCCTTTTGGCGTCAGCAAGCCGCCTTCAGTTTTCCAGACAGGCCAGGTATGCGTGGTGGATTCGGCCAGCACATCACCATAATTGACCAGCGGCGCACGGATACCGTGGCGGCTAAGCACCAGCACCTGTTGCAGTTCTAAATTATCGGACTGAGCGGCCTGAGCGACAGGCACGGAGAGCGGCAAAACGCAGGCAAGTGCAGACAATGCAAGAAAACGGGATGCTTTTTTCACGAGTGATCCTCTTGATGAATAGTTTTGTAGATTCCCTGAAATAAAAAATCACCGCAGGATCCAACAGATTGATTCCTGCGATGAATTTCTAGCATAGTGGAATATTCACCAGAAGTGGGGGATCAGGTTCACAACCTGCGTCCGGGGCTTTGTTCAGTCACAAAGAAACTGATTCAGAACTGATAACGCAGCCAGGCAAAGAACACGTTGCCATTGTTGTGAGTACCGGGAATATAGGTCGCCTGAAAAGTGAGTTTGTCATAGCCAACCGAAGCCAGCGGTAATACGATCGGAATAGGAATATATTTATAGTCATCTCGCGCAGTGACCGCCGCCGTATAACCTAATCCTAAACGAAAATCTTTATCATTCATTGGCTGCCATATTTTTTCCCAGCCATAACCCCCGATCGGTTGCCATTTATTATGTGAGTCTTTAAACGCCATAAAATAGATGCCGTTCCAGTTTCCTTTCTCATCATATCGGGAAATACCATAACCTCCCCCCCACGGACGCTCGTTATATCTGTCAGTTTTTTCTTTGTCATAAGCCAGGCGGTTGTGCCAGGTAATGACCGGCAGATAGAGGTCCTGGGAATCAGAATCGTTCCAGGTGCTGGACACGTTATCTTTGAAAGTATCCCACATCTGCGGAAAAATGGACTGCGTGCCATCTTTATTGGGGGTGTTCATCGGGTCCAGCCCGCTATTGGATGCCCAGACTGGCGAACTTAACCCTAATGTCACCACCACAATGAAACCAGCTATGACTTTATTGATTAGCATTTTCATAATAACTCCCTGCATTGAGGTAGTATCATAAACAAAGCCTGGCCCAATAAAGTAAACGTAGGTATAACGAAAAAACCTTATTGCCGTTAATTTAATGAATTTAAAGCGTTTAAATTATGTATTATCAGAATTATCCTTAAATGATTTAGATTCTGTTTATACAATTACCACCCAGAATCCCCAGAACACTCAGAATATCCGCAGAGAGGCTGCGAGAATCATCCTATTATTAAACTAAAGTAATTAAATTAATTATCAAAACTGAAAGCGGAACCAGCCAAAAAGAACATTACCTTTGCTGTTGGCGCCTGGTACGTAAGTTGCCTGGAACGTCAGCCGGGAATAGCCTGCTGAAACCAGAGGCAGAACCATCGGGAAAGGAACGTAATCATAATTATCACGTGCCGAGACGGCAGTAATATATCCGGCGCCTAAACGGAATTCTTTATCATTCAGGGGTTGCCATATCTTTTCATAACCATAACCGGCAACGGGTTCCCATTTATTAAAGGAGTCTTTAAACGCCATAGCATAAAGCGCATGCCAGTTTCCTTTTTTATCATAGCGAGAAACACCGTAACCCCCACCCCATGGATGTTCGTTATATCCATCAATTTGTTTTTCATTGTGAGTATGACGATTGTGGCGTGTTAATACGGGCAGAAAGAGATCCTGGTGCTGCGGAGCATTCCAGGTTTCCGCAATATTATTTTCATATGCAGACCATAAACTTTCGTTATTACCCTGTTCAGAAACAGTTTGAGTTTGCGGAACTATCACACTTTCCTCTGCCTGCGCAGGGTTAGCGGTAAGTAAAAAAGCAGCATAAATTGAAAAAGAGAATATTGCGCTTAGATTTAATAAACGGATATTTTTCATTGAAATGAACGCCCTGTTAATTTGACCGGGGCATCATATAATGTAAAAACTATATAAATATTGAATCATGCATTAAGTAATCATAAACAATGCAGATGTGATTTTTTATAAACATTTAAAAACAATGGGTTATGAATTGTCGCACAAAAAAATACTGAAACATTAATTTACATTTAGGGGATCTGACTTCTCAAGGCCACATATTTTGTGGCGTGCAGATATAAAAAAACCGCAGGGCTTTCGCGCTGCGGATTTTTATTACTGACGCAATTTGGCGTATCAGCCCAACTGTTTACGCGCATTACGGAACATACGCATCCACGGGCTATCTTCGCCCCACTCTTCCGGGTGCCAGGAGTTACTGACGGTACGGAAGACTCGCTCAGGATGCGGCATCATTACGGTAACGCGACCTGACAGGTTTGTGACTGCAGTAATCCCGTTCGGTGAACCGTTCGGATTCGCCGGATAGTTTTCCGTCACCTGACCGTGGTTATCCACAAAGCGTAGCGCCACCAGATTGCTGTGCTCAATCTGTGCCAGATGCGCAGCGTCTCGCACTTCCACATGGCCTTCGCCGTGTGAAACCGCAATTGGCATACGTGAACCGGCCATGCCCTGCATGAACATCGACGGGCTGGCGGTCACTTCTACCAGACTGAAGCGCGCTTCGAAGCGGTCAGACAGGTTACGCACAAAGCGTGGCCAGTGTTCTGCGCCAGGAATCAGCTCTTTCAGGTTGGACATCATCTGACAGCCGTTACACACGCCCAGCGCCAGTGTTTGCGGACGATGGAAGAACTCGGCGAACTCTTCACGCACGCGGTCGTTGAACAGGACAGACTTCGCCCAGCCTTCACCTGCGCCCAGCACGTCACCGTAGGAGAACCCGCCGCACGCTACCAGCGTGTGGAAATCCTGCAAATCACGGCGACCGGCCAGCAGATCACTCATGTGGACGTCTACTGCGTCGAAACCTGCGCGGTGGAAGGCGGCTGCCATTTCCACGTGAGAGTTCACCCCCTGCTCACGCAGCACCGCGACTTTCGGACGCGCACCTTTCGCGATGTAAGGCGCGGCAACGTCTTCGTCAGGTGCGAATGTCAGTTTGACGTTCAGACCCGGATCGAGATCGTGCGTTTTGGCCTGATGTTCCTGATCGGCACATTCCGGGTTATCACGCAGACGCTGCATCTGCCAGGTGGTTTCCGCCCACCAGGTACGCAACGTGGTGCGGCTTTCGCTGTACACTGGTTTGTCGCCATGAGTGATGATGAAACGGTCGCCGGTTTCTACTGTACCGAGATAATGCGTGCAATCCGCCAGGCCAAACTTCGCCAGCGTCTGCTCAACGGCATCACGGTCCTCTGCGCGAACCTGAATCACCGCACCCAACTCCTCGTTGAACAAGGCCGCCAGCGCATCATTGCCGAGTGCAGCGATATCCGCCGTCAGGCCGCAATGACCAGCAAAGGCCATCTCGGCGAGCGTGACCAGCAAACCGCCGTCGGAACGGTCATGGTAAGCCAGCAGTTTCTGCTCAGAGACCAGCGCCTGCATAGCATTGAAGAAGCCACCGAGCTGTTCTGCACTGCGCACGTCAGCAGGGGTATTACCCAACTGACGATAAACCTGTGCCAGCGCCGTTGCACCCAGCGCATTATGACCGGCACCCAGATCCACCAGCAGCAGCGCGGTATCGCCTTTATCCGTGCGCAGCTGTGGCGTCACGGTATGACGCACGTCTTCGACGCGGGCAAACGCGGTGATAACCAGGGACAGCGGTGACGTCATCTCGCGTTGTTCGTTGCCTTCCTGCCAGCGGGTTTTCATCGACATAGAGTCTTTGCCCACAGGTATGGTGATACCCAGCGCCGGACAAAGCTCTTCACCCACGGCTTTCACCGCCGCGTACAGACCGGCATCTTCGCCCGGATGACCGGCCGCTGACATCCAGTTAGCAGAAAGCTTCACGCGCTTGAGGCTGCCAATTTCCACCGCCGCGATGTTGGTCAGCGCTTCGCCGACGGCCATGCGCCCGGAAGCGGCGAAGTCCAGCAGCGCAATCGGTGCACGTTCGCCCAAAGACATCGCTTCGCCATAATAGCTGTCGAGGCTGGCAGTGGTGACGGCGCAGTCAGCGACAGGGATCTGCCACGGGCCGACCATCTGATCACGCGCAACCATGCCGGTAACCGTACGGTCGCCGATAGTGATCAGGAAAGTTTTCTCTGCCACCGCAGGCAGATGCATCACACGTTTTACTGCTTCAGCGATCTGAATATTTTCCGCGTTAAGGTCATCACCGTTCGCTTTCAGCGTCGTGACGTCACGGGTCATTTTCGGCGTTTTGCCGAGCAGCACGTCCAGCGGCATATCAATCGGCTGGTTGTCGAAATGACTGTCTTCCAGAGACAAGTGCATTTCTTCTGTCGCTTCGCCGATCACGGCGTAAGGCGCGCGCTCGCGTTTACAGATGGCATCGAACTGTTCGAGCTGAGCAGGTGCGACCGCCATCACGTAACGTTCCTGAGATTCGTTACACCAGACTTCCAGCGGGCTCATGCCCGGCTCGTCGTTGAGGATATCGCGCAACTGGAAGCGGCCGCCACGGTTGCCGTCGCTCACCAGTTCCGGCATGGCGTTGGATAAGCCGCCTGCGCCGACGTCATGGATGAACAGAATCGGATTGTCTTCACCGAGCTGCCAGCAGCGATCGATGACTTCCTGGCAGCGACGTTCCATTTCCGGGTTATCGCGCTGTACGGAAGCAAAATCCAGATCCGCATCGGACTGGCCAGAGGCCATAGAAGAAGCCGCACCGCCGCCCAGACCGATATTCATCGCCGGACCGCCGAGGACAATCAACTTCGCACCAACGGTGATCTCGCCTTTTTGCACGTGATCGGCACGGATGTTACCAATGCCTCCCGCCAGCATGATCGGTTTGTGGTAACCGCGCAGCTCCGGGCCGTTGTGGCTGTTGACGTTTTCTTCGTAAGTACGGAAGTAGCCCAACAGCGCCGGACGACCAAATTCATTGTTGAACGCTGCGCCGCCCAGCGGACCGTCGGTCATGATATCGAGCGCGGTAACGATGCGATCCGGCTTACCGAAATCTTCTTCCCACGGCTGTTCAAAGCCCGGAATTCGCAGGTTAGAAACGGAGAAACCGACCAGACCCGCTTTTGGTTTTGCCCCGCGACCGGTTGCGCCTTCGTCACGGATTTCACCACCGGATCCCGTTGCCGCGCCCGGCCACGGAGAAATTGCCGTCGGGTGATTGTGGGTCTCGACCTTCATCAGGATATGCGCCTGCTCCTGATGGAAATCGTACAGACCGTCTTTCGCATCGGCGTAAAAACGGCCAACCTGCGAACCTTCCATCACAGCGGCGTTATCTTTATACGCAGAAAGCACGTAGTCCGGCGTCTGTTCGAAGGTATTTTTGATCATCTTAAACAGGGATTTCGGCTGCGTTTCGCCGTCGATAACCCAGTCAGCGTTGAAGATTTTGTGGCGGCAGTGTTCGGAGTTAGCCTGCGCGAACATATAGAGTTCGATGTCAGTCGGGTTGCGCCCCAACGACGTAAAGGCTTCCATCAGGTAGTCAATTTCGTCCTGCGCCAGCGCCAGACCCAGTTTGGTGTTGGCGCTTTCCAGCGCGCTGCGACCTTCGCCAAGAATATCTACATGCTGTACCGGCGCGGGCTGATGTTGTGCGAACAAAGCGCTGGCGTCTTCCAGCTTACCGAAGAGGGTTTCCATCATCCGGTCATGCAGCAATGCGCCCAGCTGTGCCCATTGCGCGTCGGTCAGTTGCGGTGCCTGTACGTAGAATGCCAGACCGCGCTCCAGACGCAGCACCTGAGATAAACCGCAGTTGTGAGCGATGTCAGTGGCTTTGGAAGACCACGGAGAAATGGTGCCGGGACGTGGAGTGACCAGCAGTAAGCGGCCAGTTGGAGCGTGTTCAGCGAGAGAAGGACCGTATTTCAGGAGGCGTTGTAACTTGGTTTGTTCGTCCGAACTCAGCGGTGCGCTGACATCGGCAAAGTGTACATATTCGGCGTAGACATCGCTGACCGGAAGGCGGGCATCCTGACAGCGGGACAACAATTTGTTAATGCGAAAAGCCGACAAAGCGGGCGAACCACGCAGTATTTCCATAATCACAGATCTCTCGTCTTCGAAGACACTGACCACAGTGCTTCATTGGGCGCAACAGGGGGAAAACGCGGCCTATTATAAAGAAAGCCATCGCCCGACGAAACCGTTTGCGCAGGGAATATTGATATTCATTTATAGGCGGACAATTTGTGCGGGCATTATGAATAAAGTTGCAGACTGCCGTTTTGTTGAGCAAAATGCGTCAGCACTGGGGATATAACCATACTAACTGCACAGCATATCGTATAAAAACAAGAGCGCCGCAGCGAGATAACTATTTGACGCGACTAAAAATTAATTATGTCCTGATGGGGATTGCCGCCCTGTTGCTGGCGCTGGCCTTATGGCCTGCCGTGCCGTGGCACAGGGGTGATGGCGACCAGTTGGAGCAAATAAAATCCCGTGGAGAATTGCGCGTCAGCACGCTCAATTCTCCACTGACTTTTATGGACTCCCCGGAAGGTAATCTCGGCTTCGATTACGAGCTGGCGAAACGCTTTGCAGATTATCTGGGCGTGACGCTGGTCGTCTCTCAGCACACCACCGTTGACGCCATGTTCAGTGAGCTGGACCACGATAAAGCCGACATGCTGGCATCGGGTCTGGTTTACAACAATGAACGGCTGAAAAACTACCGGGCCGGGCCAGAATACTATTCCATTTCGCAGCAGCTGGTTTACCGGCAGGGTGCCGCACGCCCGAAAAGCTTCGCCGACATTAAAGGCACGCTCATGGTTTCCGCTGGCACCGCGCATATTGCGACGCTCGAAGCCGCGGGCAAAAAATTCCCTAACCTGACGTGGAGCACCACAGACAAGATGTCGCCGCGCGACCTGTTGCAACAGGTGGAAAACGGCAAGCTGGATTACACTCTGGGCGATTCCGTGACTATTGCACTGATGCAGCGTGTGTATCCGCGTCTGGCCGTTGCCTTCGACGTCACCGAAGATGAACCCGTCACCTGGTATTACCGCAAGCAGCCGGACGATGACAGCCTCTCCGCCGCCATGCTGGATTTTTTCAGTCAGATTGCCGACGACGGTACGCTGGAGAAACTCGAGGAAAAATACCTCGGCCACGTAGGCGACTTCGATTACGTCGATACTCGCACCTTCCTCAATGCCATCGACAAAACGCTGCCGGATCTGCAGCCGCTGTTTGAAAAGTACGCACAGGACATCGACTGGCGGTTGCTGGCTGCTATTGCTTATCAGGAATCACATTGGGATCCACAGGCCAAATCACCGACCGGCGTGCGTGGCGTGATGATGTTAACCCGTGCAACCGCATCCGGGCTGGACGTGGATGACAGAACCGATGCTGAGCAAAGTATTCGCGGCGGTGCGCTCTATCTATCGAGGCTGATGGAAAAGATGCCGGAAACGATTCCGCAGGATGAGAAAATCTGGTTTGCCCTTGCCGCGTATAACATGGGTTACGGCCACATGCTGGATGCCCGTAAGCTGACGGCGCAACAGAAAGCCAACCCCGACAGCTGGGCGGATGTAAAACAGCGGTTGCCGATGCTGAATCAAAAACGTTATATCGGCCGCACAACCTACGGCTATGCGCGTGGGACTCAGGCCTATAATTACGTCGAAAACATCCGTCGCTATCAGCTCAGTCTGGTGGGATATCTGATGGAAAGAGAGAAAAAACAGGCGCAACAGGCAGCGTTGCAAGCTCAGTTAGGCCAGGGCTATCCGGTGGTGGATACGAAGGAAGCGCTGGAGGAATAATCCTGTGATCATTCTTCCGGCGGTGCGCCATTTTCAGCAACGCGTTGCGCCAGCCGCAGCGCTTTTTTCTGACTGCGACGATAACGGAAGAATGCGCTCAGCTGTTCCGAACAGGCATCGGCCAGTATGCCGGATGTGATTTCTACCTGATGATTCATGCCCGGATGGCGCAACACATCGATCAGGGAACCGGCAGCCCCGGTTTTGGCGTCTGCGGCACCATACACTACGCGGCGGATCCGGCTGTGGATCATCGCGCCCGCACACATCACACAAGGCTCCAGCGTGACATACAGCGTGGCGTCAATCAGGCGATAGTTTTGTACCACCTTGCCGCCCTGCCGCAGCGCCATAATTTCGGCATGTGCGGTGGGATCGTGACGACCGATGGAACGGTTCCAGCCCTCGCCAATGACCTGATTATCTAAAACCAGCACGGCACCTACGGGCACTTCACCTTCATCCTGTGCTTTAAGTGCCAGATTCATGGCATGGTGCATCCAGAACTCATCATCTTTTACTTCTGCCAACTCAACCTCTGCCACTTCAACCTCAATCATTTTAAACCGGCCGTCATTATACCTTTCTTCGGGTAGCTCGCCCACGTCGGCGGGACATGTCAAAGAAAACTATTCACAGCAATGATTGAACAGTTTACCTCATGGATATTTATCAATGAATTTGTCTCCATGAAATAAAAACAGGAGACAATAACCTTGTAATTCATAAAGGTAATTTATTTATTACCCACCAAAAGCAGAAATTATTGCGGTAGATCAATCGGTGTTACCGGTAACAATCATAAGCTTTATTTGTACCTCATAAGAATTAACAATAAGGAAATATATTATGGCTACCGCAACTTTCTTCATCCCTTCTGTCAACGTAATTGGTTCAGGCGCACTCAACGATGCAGCGTCTGCCATCGCACAGCACGGTTTCCACCACGCGCTGATCGTTACCGATAAAGTGCTGTTCGATATCGGCGTCGTCAAACAGGTTCAGGAATTACTGGCGCAAAGCGATGTGCAAAGCAGCGTCTACCACGGAACACATCCCAACCCGACCACCCGCAATGTGCGTGAAGGTTTGGAAATTCTGCAACGTGATGCCTGTGATTGCGTGATTTCCCTCGGCGGGGGTTCACCGCACGACTGCGCAAAAGGGATCGCCCTGCTCGCCACTAACGGCGGCGACATCAAAGATTACGAAGGCGTTGACCGTTCTGCTAAACCACAGTTGCCGCTGATCTCCATTAACACCACCGCCGGTACAGCATCCGAAATGACCCGCTTTTGCATTATCACGGATGAAGCACGTCATATCAAAATGGCCATCGTCGATAAGAATGTGACCCCGCTGATGTCCGTCAACGATCCGCATATGATGGCTGGTATGCCAAAAGGGCTGACTGCCGCAACCGGTATGGACGCATTAACGCACGCGATTGAAGCCTATGTGTCCAGCGCCGCGAATCCGATCACCGATGCCTGTGCGCTGAAAGCGGTCACCATGATTGCCGATTCGCTGCGCACCGCCGTCAACGATGGCGCCAACATGCCAGCGCGTGAAAACATGGCCTACGCACAGTTCCTGGCCGGGATGGCGTTTAACAACGCGTCACTCGGGTATGTTCACGCGATGGCACACCAGTTAGGCGGTTTCTACAATCTGCCGCACGGTGTCTGTAATGCGGTGCTGCTTCCGTTCGTACAGGAATATAACGCCCGCGTGGCCAGCCCGCGTCTTAAAGACGTCGCCGCCGCAATGCACATTGATGTCGCAGGTATGACAGACGAGCAAGGTGCCAAAGCCTGTATCGATGCGATCCGCCAGCTGTCACGCGACGTGGGTATTCCGGCCGGTCTGCGTGATTTGAATGTGAAAGAAGAAGATTTCAATACACTGGCCACCAACGCGCTGAACGATGCCTGTGCGCTGACTAACCCGATTCAGGGGACACATCAGGATATTGTTGCGATTTTCAAAGCGGCAATGTAGCCCTTCCAGGAAAGTTTCTTAACCCTGGCGGGATCGCCGGGGAAAGAAAAACAGAAAAGGCCGGAAATCCGGCCTTTTCTGTTTGCGAGGCGCAGAGCCGGAAACATCATTCCAGCTGCTGTAACTCACCCTGTTTGCTGACGCGAAAACGGTGCTCGCAAAAGTACAGCAACGGGTTGTCCTGCTTGCTGTCGCTGTATCCGCTGTAGAGTTTCAGTGGCGAACCGATGCGGCTTTCCAGCTGTACGACCTTCTCTTCGCCGAGACAACGCAGTGGTAAAACCCAGCCGCCTTTAGCCCGCGCAATCCGGCTACCCACCAGTTTCACCTGCGGTAAAAACAGCGATTCGTGATACACCTGCTTCACCAGACTTTCCGGCGACCCGGTAATCAGCCAGACTTCGGTATCATCGCTGTCGAGATACTCCCGCAACCGTCGCTGAACCACCGGGAACTCCACCACTTTCTGGCGAAATGTATTCACAAACTGCAACTCCAGTGCCTTGAGTCGCGCCTCGCTGTGCCCGAAGGTGATCGCCCAAAGCAAAAGGCTCATCGGCCAGCGGGTCGCGCGCCCCTGAAAGAATAGCCCCAGCCCAATCAGCGGCAGTAAAGGCACCACCAGAATCAGATTTTGCGGCATACGCCAAAGCAGGAAACGTAAGAAGGATCCAAACATATCCTGCTGATGCAGCGTGCCATCAAGATCAAAAAACACTACCCGTCGGTCAGGCTTCGTAGTCAATCCGTTACTCCTCGGGATCGTTGAACCCCATCATCCAGGTAAATATAAAACCAGCTAATACCGTAATGACTAAACCTGCCAGATACAACATCACTTTGCCGGAAACAATGGTCAGCGCCAGCGGCAATCCTGAAATTCCAAAAGTGATTACCGTCGCGACTTTCCAATAACAGATTAGCGCACCGCCGACGGCTCCGCCCAGACATGCGCCGATAAAAGGTCGCCCGAGTGGCAATGTCACGCCAAATATCAGTGGCTCACCGATGCCCAAAATGCCGACCGGCAAGGCGCCTTTAATCACTTTTTTCAACCGTGCATTGCGGGTTTTCATATAGACCGCAATCGCCGCCCCCACCTGCCCGACGCCGGCCATTGCCAGGATCGGTAACAGTGGATTGGAACCGTGCGCCTGAATCAGCTCGACGTGGATTGGCACCAGCCCCTGATGTAAACCTGAGAGTACCAGCGGTAAAAACGCCCCAGCCAGAATAGCGCCGACCAGCAAACCGCCTTTGTCGATGGCAATATTCACGCCATGCGCGATACCGTCAGAGATGAGTCCGCCGAGCGGTTGCAGGATAATGATCGCCAGCGTCGCCGTAATCAGCGTGGTGATCAGCGGATTGAGGATCAGCTCAACGGATTCCGGCAACCACTGCCGCAGGCGTTTTTCCAGCCAGCACATCAGCGCAACGACCAGCAACACGGCAATCACGCCGCCACGGCCAGGCTGAAGTGTTTCCCCGAATAAGGTGATTTGCGCCAACGCCGGGCTCGAGAGGATCCCCGCCATCACGCCCCCCATCGCCTGCGAACCACCGAATACCCGCGCGGCGTTCACACCGACCAGAATATTCATGATGGCAAACACTGCACCGCCGAATACCGCCAGCAGCCCGAGAATATTCGGATATTCTGTCGCAATCGAACCGGCGATATCAGGCCGTTTAAGCAGATTGATGATGCCCATGATCAGGCCAGAGGCGATAAAAGCCGGAATAAGCGGGATAAAGACATCTGCCAGTTTGCGCAGCGCTCCGCTCATTGGCGCGGAATATTTGGCTTTCGCATTGGCCTTATTACGCGCGATGTCGTTTTCACCAGAGCCAGTGCGCACCGGGCTGAGCTGTAACCGCATGGCATCCACGACTTTTGCCGCCGCACCCGGACCGACAATAAACTGATGCTGCTCGCCCTGCTTCAGATAGCCCTTTATACCTTCCAGCGTTTTCAGGCTGGCCAGATCCAGAAGCCCGTCGTCATGCACTTCCACGCGTACGCGCGTCATGCAGTTTTCCAGCTTACTGATATTTGCTTCACCGCCCACACCCTGCAAGATCTTCGAAGCCAGCAGGTGAGTTTTGTTCATCGCCGTCGCCATGCTTATCCCCTTTGCTTTAATCCGCCAGAGCTGCGCGCAGGAATCCATTGTGTTTTGTCAGACGCGCAATTGCCTGCTGCGCATCGATCCCCGCCAGCAACATCAGAATCGCCGGTTTCACTTCGAATTCGGTTTCTGACAAAGCCTGTTCAGCGGCTTCCCGCGCAGCTCCGGTGGCTTCAACCACAATGCGGCAGGCGCGATCGACCAGTTTAATGTTGGTCGCTTTCACATCCACCATCAGGTTCTGATAGACCTTGCCGGTTTTGACCATCGCGCCGGTTGAAATCATATTCAGCACCAGTTTCTGCGCGGTGCCGGATTTCAGACGAGTGGAACCGGTCAGCGCTTCCGGACCGACGACCGGCGAAATCGCGATACCGGCTTCACGGGCAATCGGCGAATCAGGGTTGCAGGAAATCGCGACGGTGGAGCAACCGAGTTGCGTAGCGTAACGCAGCGCACCAATGACATAAGGTGTCCGCCCGCTGGCCGCAAGACCCACCACCGTATCTTTGGCGGTCAGATTGAGATTTTTTAAATCTTCGACCCCCAGCGCTTCGTTGTCTTCCGCGCCTTCCACGGCTTTAAGCATCGCACCCGGCCCACCGGCAATCAGGCCAATGACCATGGTGTGCGGGACGCCAAACGTCGGAGGACACTCGGACGCATCCAGCACGCCCAGACGGCCGCTGGTTCCTGCGCCAAGATAAATCAGGCGCCCTCCGGCTTTAAATGAGGCCGCAGCCTTATCGACAGCCTGGGCGATTTGCGGAAGTACCTTATCAATCGCCTCCGGCACCTTGCGGTCTTCACGGTTAAAGCAGGTCACCAGATCCAGCGTAGACATTTCATCCAGATTCATCGTATCCGGGTTACGGCTCTCTGAAACCAGAGCACCTAAGTTCATCGTTTGATTCATTGCACACTCCTGAATTTTTAATTCAAATTAATTACACAATACTTGAATATTTTATTCATCAATGCGAGAAATATTTGCTACTTTAAAGAACATAATCAGTAAAACGTGATGTCGGTATTTTGAGGAACGGGGAAAACCCAGCATGAGTTGTATGATTCGGATCCGCCAGCTCTACCCAACGCTGGCACAAAATGACCGCAAGCTGGCCGATTTCTTGCTGGAACAGCCGGATAAAGCACGCCATCTGAGCTCGCAGAAACTGGCGGAAATGGCGGGCGTCAGCCAGTCAGGCGTCGTGAAGTTCGCACAAAAATTAGGGTACAAAGGTTTTCCTGCGTTGAAACTGGCGATGAGCGAATCGCTGGCCTCCCCGAAAAACAATGCGCCTGTGACGGTGCATAATCAGATCCTCAGCACGGACAGTTTGCATGTGGTCGGGGAGAAATTGCTGGCAGAAAAACAGGCGGCGTTGCGCGCCACGCTGGATATTAACGGTGAGCCCCGGTTAAAGATTGGCTTATCCATGCTGGCCGATGCCAGAAAAATTGTGCTGACGGGCATCGGTGCGTCCGGTCTGGTCGCGAAGGATCTGGCGTATAAGCTGCTGAAAATCGGCGTGACAGCTATCGCCGAATCCGACACTCATGTGCTTATCGCCACTGTGCAGGCGCTGTCTAAAAAGGATTTGCTGCTGGCGATTTCATCGAGCGGCGAGCGCAGTGAAATAAATCTGGCGGCGAGGGTCGCACGTGAAAGCGGTGCGAAAGTACTGGCGATCACCGGTTTTACACCCAATACGCTACAACAGCAGGCCGACCACTGCCTGTATACCGTCGCCGAATTACCGGCTACGCGAGGAGCCGCGCTCTCGGCAACCACCGCGCAATATTCACTGACCGATCTGCTGTTCGTTGCACTGGTTCAGCAGGATACGGAACATGCGCCGGAGCGGATCCGCCACAGCGAAGAATTAGTAAAAAAGCTGGTTTGATCAGGATCAGTTCAGGCGTGGAAAGGCGCTGGCACGGAAACTATGCCAGCGCAATTCTGGTATACTGCGCGCCCTGATTATTGAAGATACGAGAAACGTTATGGCCCTGCTGATCACACACAAATGCATTAACTGCGATATGTGCGAACCGGAGTGCCCGAATCAGGCGATCTCGATGGGCAATGAGATTTACGAAATTGACAGCGATCGCTGTACGGAATGTGTCGGCCACTACGAAAAGCCGACCTGCCAGAGCGTCTGCCCGATCGACAACACGATCATCATCAATCCGCAACACACCGAATCCAACGAGCAGCTTTGGGACAAATTCGTCGTACTGCATCACGCCGTGTAATTCAATTTTCGATGATCACCGTGGCGCACGCGTAACGTCGCTCATCGGCCAGCGTCACATGCACGTTTTTCACGCCCAGCTCCGCCGCCATTTCTGCGGCACGGGCGTGAAATATCAGCCCCGGTTTTCCCAGCACATCATTCACCACTTCAAACTGTTCAAACGCCAGCCCGTTACGGATGCCCGTGCCCAGCGCTTTCGCCGCGGCTTCTTTCACTGCAAAACGCTTTGCCAGAAAGCGAACCGGCTGCTGATGCTGCTGATAGACAGCCCATTCATTGGCGCACAAGATACGTTTTGCCAGCCGGTCGCCGCTGCGTGCAATCACTGCTTCGATACGGGTTATCTCAACGATATCCGTACCTAAACCTAAAATACTCATTAACGGCGTGCTTCCCGCATCAGGTTTTTCATTTCACGTACGGCACCCGATAAACCATCAATCACGGCCTGACCAATAATGGCGTGGCCAATGTTCAGCTCGTGCATCTCTGGCATCGCAGCGATCGGTTGTACGTTGTGGTAAGTCAGCCCGTGGCCGGCGTTCACTTTCAGCCCTTTGCCCGCGGCATAGGCGGCACCTTGTTTAATACGCTGAAGCTCAGCCTGGCGCTCAAGGTCAGTTTTCGCTTCGGCATACGCACCGGTATGAATTTCGATATAAGGCGCACCCACGGCAACGGCAGCGTCGATCTGGCGCAGATCCGCATCGATAAACAGGGAAACCAGAATGCCGGCTTCACTGAGACGGGAGACGGCGACGGTCATTTTGTCGATCTGCCCGGCAACGTCCAGTCCGCCTTCTGTGGTCACTTCTTCACGTTTTTCCGGAACCAGGCAGCAGAAATGCGGCAGAATTTCACAGGCAATGCCGACCATTTCATCGGTAACCGCCATTTCGAGATTCATGCGGGTCTGGATGGTCTGACGCATAAGACGGACATCACGATCGGTGATATGGCGACGGTCTTCGCGCAGGTGGACGGTGATCCCGTCAGCTCCCGCCTGCTCAGCAATAAACGCCGCCTGAACCGGATCAGGGTAAGCCGTACCGCGTGCATTACGCAGTGTCGCGACATGATCAATGTTAACGCCTAACAGCAACTCAGCCATAACAGCTCCAGATTTAAGAATGGATTAATTTAAGAGTGGTTGAAAAAAACCAATTTCCGCAGTTTACACCCTGGGGTGCAGTGGCGTGTAGTCCGGGGAAAAAATTAGCTGGCAGAATTGTCAGAAGGTGCGACAGGCTTTTTGACCTGAAACTGGCGAAACAGCTCACGGCTTTTTAGCGGCTTACCGCCGAGATAGGGCTTGAGCGCAATACGGGTAAAACGTTTGGCGGCGCGCAGAGTGGCTACATCGGGGAAATCACGACTGGCCAACGCTTTCAAATCTTTACCGGTAAAGCTTGAATTGTCGATCACCAGACTGGCGATAAACCCTTTCTCTTCGCGATAACGATAGGTCATGGTGTCACTGACTTCTTCGCCGCTGCCCGCACAATGCAGAAAATCTACGCCGTAACCCAGATGATGCAGCAGTGCGAGTTCAAACTGACGCAGCGCATATTCCGGAGAGCCGGTCGCACCCGCCAAATTTTGCAGACAATTGAGATAATCGAAGAATAACGAAGAGTAGTTAGCTTCCTGTTCGAGCACGCGGGAAACCAGTTCGTTAACGTACAGGCCGCTGTAAAGCATCAGACCCGAGAGAGGAAGTGCCAGAGAGACCGGCTCGGCGTTACGCAGGGTTTTCACTTCTCCCCGCCCGCTCCAGCGAACCAGTAAAGGCGTAAAAGGCTGCAAGCAGCCCTTCAGATTGGACCGGCGGCCGCGCGCACCTTTTGCCAGTATGCGCACCCGCCCTTGTCCTTCAGTGAAAAGATCCAGCATGAGACTGGTTTCACTGTAAGGTCGCCCATGCAAAACAAATGCGCGTTGCCAGCCTTCCATAGGCGCGGACCTTATAAGTCGTCTGTATAACCCAGACTGCGCAGCGCACGTTCGTCGTCTGCCCAACCGGATTTGACCTTAACCCACAATTCAAGATGAACCTTCGCTTCAAACATGTTTTCCATGTCCTGACGAGACTCGATACCGATCGTCTTGATTTTTGAGCCTTTATTACCGATAACCATTTTTTTCTGGCCTTCACGTTCTACCAGAATCAGGCCATTGATATCGTAACCGCCACGTTCATTACTCACAAATCGCTCGATTTCTACGGTCACCGAGTAAGGCAGTTCTTCGCCCAGGAAACGCATCAGTTTTTCACGAATGATTTCAGAGGCCATAAAGCGCTGTGAGCGGTCAGTAATGTAGTCTTCAGGGAAGTGATGAATCGCTTCCGGCAGACGCTTACGAACGATGCTGGCGATGGTATCGACGTTAATGCGTTTTTCGGCAGACATTGGCACGATATCGATAAAGTTCATCTGCTCGCTGAGGAACTGCAGGTGTGGCAACAGCTTCGATTTGTCAGTGACATTATCGATTTTGTTGATAGCCAGCAGAACCGGCGCTTTGATATCGCGCAATTTATTCACGACCATTTCGTCGTCAGGCGTCCAGTGGGTGCCTTCAACCACGAAAATAACCAGTTCAACATCACCAATCGAACTGCTGGCAGCACGGTTCATCAGGCGGTTGATCGCCCGCTTTTCTTCCATGTGCAGCCCAGGGGTGTCCACGTAAATCGCCTGATAAGGGCCTTCTGTATGGATACCCATAATACGGTGACGTGTTGTTTGCGGTTTACGCGAAGTAATGGAGATCTTCTGCCCCAGTAATTCGTTCAGCAAGGTTGATTTACCGACGTTAGGACGGCCAACGATTGCTACAAAACCACAGTAATTCTTTTCTTCGCTCATTCAAGCTCCAGCTGTATCAGCGCTTGTTCCGCTGCCGCCTGCTCGGCTTTTCTGCGGCTTGACCCGGTTCCTACAACCGGCTGGTTCAAGCCACTGACCTGGCAGTGGATGGTAAACTCTTGGTCGTGCGCTTCACCGCGAACCTGCACAACCAGATAAGAAGGCAACGGCAGATGGCGACCTTGCAAAAACTCCTGTAAACGGGTTTTTGGGTCTTTCTGCTTATCACCGGGACTGATTTCGTCTAAACGACTACGGTACCAATCGAGAATCAGCTTTTCGACGTTCTGGATATCACTGTCCAGGAATACGCCGCCAATGAGTGCCTCCACCGTATCCGCAAGAATTGACTCACGGCGGAAACCACCACTTTTTAATTCGCCCGGCCCTAAACGTAAGCATTCACCAAGATCGAATTCACGTGCCATTTCAGCTAACGTATTTCCGCGCACCAGCGTGGCACGCATGCGACTCATATCGCCCTCATCTACCCGAGGAAAACGTTGGTACAGTGCGTTAGCAATCACATAACTAAGAATGGAATCACCCAGGAACTCTAAACGCTCATTGTGTTTACTGCTTGCGCTGCGGTGAGTCAGTGCCTGCAATAAAAGCTCCTGCTGTTGAAAAGTGTAGCCCAGCTTCCGCTGAAGCCTGTTTATTACGATGGGATTCATGAGTTACCAATAGATCAAGAATGCGTCAAAAACTTCAGCATACGGAACAGGCCTGCTTCGCCCTAAGCCAATCCAAAGCTGTTTCGTTTGCAGTGGCTCTCTCAGTGCATTTTCAATATGAAATTAAAATCTGAAGAGCCAACTTTTATCGCCCGAAGGGTTATTCTACAACGTGTGGATATTTAATGCTGCGCTAATATGCCCGTCATTACTGAAGTTGCAGGGGCTTTCACCTCCTGCAACTCGAATTATTCCGGGCAGCAACAGCAAGAATTAATGTATTCCACCGATACGGCTTAAACGAACGCCGGTAGGCCATTCACCTTCTTGTTTTTTAAAGCTCATCCAGATGGCAGAAGCTTTACCCACTAAGTTCTTTTCTGGCACAAAGCCCCAATAGCGGCTGTCTGCGCTGTTGTCACGGTTATCGCCCATCATGAAGTAATGGCCGGCCGGAACAACCCAGGTGCCCATCGGCTGGCCCGGTTGCTGATAATAAGCCCCTAACTGGTCACGCGCGCCGGGCACGGTCAGAATATGATGAGTAACATTGCCCAGCGTTTCATTGAACTGAACCAAACGGACGCCATCCTGAGGGACATTCGCCGTCGGCGGGGTTTCAAAGAATCCGCTGCTTGCTTCACCACCGGATGCCTGACCGAAGGTCTGAACGAAATCACTGGCAGCACCGGCGTCATAGGTCACGGCCAGCGCGGTATTACAGTTACTGCCGCTTTTGCACGCGGGCTGAATAGTAACTTGCTTACTGAAAGGATCGTAAGTCACCCGGTCACCCGGTAAGCCTACAAGGCGTTTAATATAATCCACTTTGGGGTTCTGCGGATATTTGAACACCACGACATCACCGCGTTTCGGCTCGCCCGTTTCGATAAGTTTAGTCTGAGTAATCGGATCTTTCAGACCGTAGGCATATTTTTCTACCACGATAAAATCGCCGATTAACAGCGTTGGCATCATGGAGCCTGACGGGATCTGGAAGGGTTCATAAATAAATGAACGCACCACAAAGACGACTAACAAAACCGGGAATACCGAAGCACAGGTTTCTACCCAACCCGGCTGCTTCGCCACCTTGTTCAGCGTTGTATCGTCTACGGCACCGCCCGTTTCGGCCTTAATTTTGGCAATTTTAGCCCGACGAGCAGGTGCAAGCTTGAAACGGTCAAGGCACCAGATAATCCCTGAAACCAGCGTTGCAATCGCCAGAACCAGGGCAAACATGTTAGCCATGCATACTCCCTACAACTCAATTAAGGATTTATTTATTGCCGTCTTTGCCCACATGGAGAATGGCCAGGAACGCTTCCTGAGGTAACTCAACGTTACCCACCTGCTTCATGCGCTTCTTACCATCTTTCTGCTTCTGCAACAGTTTCTTCTTACGACTGACGTCGCCGCCGTAGCACTTGGCTAAAACGTTTTTACGTAACTGTTTAACAGTTGAACGAGCAATAATATGAGCACCAATCGCCGCCTGAATAGCAATGTCGAACTGCTGACGCGGGATCAACTCCTGCATCTTCTCAACCAGCTGGCGTCCGCGACCTTGCGAGTTGCCACGGTGAGTGATCAGCGCCAAGGCATCCACGCGTTCGCCGTTGATTAGAACATCAACACGTACCATGTCAGAAGCCTGGAAACGTTTGAAATTGTAATCAAGTGAGGCATAACCACGCGAGGTTGATTTCAGACGGTCAAAGAAATCGAGAACCACTTCTGCCATTGGGATTTCGTAGGTCAGTGCAACCTGGTTACCGTGGTAAACCATATTCGTCTGTACGCCACGTTTCTCAATACACAATGTGATCACGCTACCCAGATATTCCTGAGGCATCAGCATATGACACTCAGCGATAGGTTCGCGTAATTCCAGAATATTATTCAGCGCAGGGAGCTTAGACGGGCTGTCAACGTAGATGATTTCGTTACCGGTGGTCACCACTTCATAAACAACCGTTGGTGCAGTGGTAATCAGATCAAGATCGTATTCGCGCTCCAGACGTTCCTGAATGATTTCCATATGCAGCAGGCCGAGGAAGCCAATACGGAAACCGAAGCCCAGTGCGGTAGAACTCTCTGGTTCGTAGAACAACGAGGCATCGTTCAGGCTAAGTTTACCCAGCGCATCGCGGAAGTTTTCGTAATCATCGGAGCTAACAGGGAACAGACCGGCGTAAACCTGTGGTTTTACTTTCTTGAAACCAGGCAGAACTTTATCCGCAGGATTACGTTGCAGCGTCAGGGTGTCACCCACCGGTGCGCCCAGAATGTCTTTAATCGCACAGACCAGCCAGCCTACTTCACCGCAGTTAAGAATATCTTTATCAACGCGTTTCGGCGTAAAGATACCCAGACGATCGGCGTTATAAACCTGTCCGGTACTCATTACTTTAATCTTGTCGCCCTTCTTCATGGTGCCGTTTTTAATACGGACCAGAGAGACAACGCCCAGGTAGTTATCGAACCATGAGTCGATGATAAGCGCCTGCAGAGGAGCATCCGGATCGCCTTCTGGCGGCGGAACATCGCGCACCAGACGTTCCAGAACTTCCGGAACACCGACGCCGGTTTTCGCAGAGCAACGCACCGCATCTGTCGCATCAATACCAACGATGTCTTCGATTTCCTGCGCAGCGCGATCGGGATCGGCCGCAGGCAAATCGATTTTATTCAGAACCGGCACGACTTCCAGATTCATTTCCATCGCGGTGTAGCAGTTAGCCAGAGTCTGAGCCTCTACGCCCTGCCCCGCATCCACGACCAGCAATGCGCCTTCGCAAGCAGCCAGTGAACGGGAAACTTCATAGGAGAAGTCAACGTGCCCGGGAGTGTCGATAAAGTTCAGATGGTAAACTTGCCCATCTTTGGCTTTGTAATCGAGGGTTACGCTCTGAGCTTTGATGGTAATGCCGCGTTCGCGCTCAAGATCCATCGAGTCGAGGACCTGAGATTCCATTTCACGGTCGGACAAGCCACCGCAAATTTGAATAATACGGTCGGACAGCGTCGACTTACCGTGGTCAATGTGGGCAATAATGGAGAAATTTCGTATATGCTTCATTATAAAAGTTTTTCTGCCTTGGTATTTCTGGATCATTCGCCATGAACATACAGCGACGGTTTGTAGGTTGGCTGTCTTTCGCCTAAGTGGCAGCATTCTACATGTCAGCACCGTGAAAACCTAGTCTCGACATACCTTAACTCCAGATTATGCGAGCTTTCCTGAAAGCCGGAACGCACATTGACATCAGTTATCCACGCCACCTTCTGTCAGCAGATACTTTCGCATGCGCCCGATTTCAGATTATCGACATTCAGCGGCCTTTACTGCTTTAGGAAAATACCCATATACAAAAACCACGCCCTGTACTTAATATACTGTTATAAAAAGAAAAACTGATTCCTAAAATATAATTTTCAATCTCCATTCTTCCTTAAGCATCTTTTATTTTTTTAACTCAATCCGGTCACAAGGTTATCATCATGATCAATGAAGGGCGGCTGCTCAGTCAGCATGGCTTTGCCAAAGCCAACTCGTGGATCACACTGGTCCTGTCAATTCTCTTACTGGTCGCAGGGGCAATACAACTTGCCTTTCTGCTGACAGTGGATCACCCGGCAAGCAGCCTCTACAGTGTGTTTTTTACGGCACTTTTGAGCATTGCTTTGGGTGTTGTCCTGATGTTTTTAAGACGCCTGATCAGGCCTCATCAGATCTATCAGTTGCATGAGAATGGCATTTTAGTGATAAGTCAGGAAGACAAAAAAAACAGGTTCATTCCGTTCGAAAGGATCATGGATATATATCGTTTCAGAACAGGAAAATATTCGCGGCGAATTTTGAATACCATGTTATTTCGCGAAGAAAATAGCCGAACCTGGCACCATATCACGCCAAACATTGCTAACTCTGAACGACTAATTGAGATCATTAAAACTGAGCAATTGATGTTTCGTGGCCCGTGGGCACTCAATACGCTGGCCCAGGGCGGTGACATTCATTTCACCAGCACGACGCATGCACGCTGTGGCCTGAAACATTTCTTCAGCACTAAGCTCATGATGATGAATGAGAAAAAAATCAGACTGAGCGCGCTGGCGCTGACATCCGACGAAGGTAAAACCGTGCCGGTAGAGGATATTCAGTTTATCAGCGGAGGCAGCAATAGCCCGCTGGTCCGGTTGCTCGATAAGCATGGCAGAATTTTATTCTCCGTTCCGTATGCATCGCTTTCCAGTGCCGATCTTTTTATCGCGCTGATTGAGCATATGATTCAGAACCGGATACCGGTCAGACATTAGAACAGGCAGGATGACAAGGACGTAAATTAAAAGCCGTTATCTCTCAGAGATAGCGGCTTAATATCAGGAAGGGAGATTCGGTTCTGACTCAGTAGAATACCGGAACGCATTTGGCGGTAAGCCCACCTGCAAAACCACAGGCTGATAACCTGACTGACCATCAACTTTCGCCGCCAGCGCTTTGGCGAGTAAAAAGCCCAGCCCGCCCCCCAGAACCGCTCCGACTACCGCATATACATCAGCCTTCAACAGCGCCTGTAGCAGACCGCCGCCGAGGATCACGCCAAACAACGGCGTCATATAAACCAAAAATGCGGAACGCAGCAGGCTTCCCTCGGGAATGCCCAGTTCGACTTTTTGTCCCGGCTCCAGGCGCTCAGAGATGTTGACCTGCAGATTATGCTCGGTTTGCGGCCCCAGTTCATTAAGTACGCGGGCACCACATCCTGAACGTGAATGGCAGCTGCTGCATCCCGCCTGCGTTTCACAGCGCAGTGATGCGACACCATCTTGCCACGAGACCACGGTGGCCCATTCTTTCATCATGCGATTGCCCTCAAATTTATTTTGCAGAGAACACGATGCTGTCAGCGATACGTTTGGCGGTGGAAGGCGGCAATTCGCCGACGACAGTAATTTCATTGCCATTACGTACTTCTGTTTGCACCGTTCTGCGCCCCTGCCTGATCAATTGCTCAGATGGACCGTTGGTTGTTGCACTGACGTTGACTGAGAAACTGAACAATCCGTCGGTATACAACCGTGATTCTATCGTAACGGGCATATTTGGCAACGTTCGGCGGCTGCTGGCCACTTCGGTGATCCCTGCCGGGAGCCATTTCACCTGCCATGTAAACTTCACCTGCTCGGAAGCCGGTAAAGAAAGCACAGGAGGAAGGTTGGCTTTTTCGAGGTCGGCCAGTGAGCTGATGACAACTTTATCAACGTCATTAAAGCCAATCACCCGGAATTGCTCCAGCGTCTCACCATCGCGATCCAACAAATCGACGCGCATTGGCAACTTCGTTTCTTCATCCACCCAAATCACGTAGCTGAAACGCGTGCCATCACGCGAAACAACACGGATCACCTGGCTGAGGCGGTCAGCAGCCCGCGCACGGCCTACGGCAATAAAGTCGTAATACTTTGAGAGCAGGGAGAAATCACTGAAAACAATGGAAGGGAGCGAATCAACGATGTGATCGCCATCCAGTGTGAAAGGTTGCAGGCCGGTTTCAAAGTAGCTGATATCTTTTCCGCGCTGGACAATTTCACGGCGCGGACCGTCCATCAGAACCAGCTGTGCCAGCGAGGTTCGGTTAGAGATAGCATGACGATAGCGATAGGAATCAATCCCTTGCTTCGTGATGTTGATAAAACCCATTTCATAATTCAGCGACTGGCTGGCTTTGCCCATATCCTGTAATAACGCCTCGGTAGATGACTCTGCCGAGGCGATACCTGAATAAAGCAGGCTGCCCGTTGCTAAAAAAACGGCAAACCAATTTTGCTTCATTACTGCGTTTGCGTTCCTAAAGACTGAGTACCAGGGACCTGAACAGCGGCCTGTTGCGGGGTGACAGGTTCGAGTTGAAGTTGTTCTGAGTGCAGACGACGCTGCAATTCATAATCCTGCAACATCGCATTGATGCGCTTACGCTGCTCCTGGACGTTCTGCTGCCCGTTAGCAGTATTACTTTCGCTCGGTACGCCGAAGCTGACCGGAGAAGCTTTACCCATCATTGGCAGAGTATTGAACGCCGGTGTTTCTGGTGAAGCACCAGAAGCATCAGGCTGATTGTAGTGCTGAACACCGACAATCACCGCCAGCGATACACAGGCTGCAACACCGACCTGAGTCAGTTGGCTTGCCCAAGGGCGAACCTTCTGCCAGAACGGCATTTTTTGCCAGGTATGAGGCTGAGGTTGCGATTCAGTCGCAGACCCCGGAACCAGTTTAACCGGCTCGTTTGCCAGCGCAGCGGCCACACGATCTGCGATATCCAGATGCACCACATTCCCAATATCACCACGCAAGGTATCGCGGATCAAATGATAACTCTGCCAGTTTTGCTGAAGCGCAGGATCTGTTGATAGAGAACTTAACAGTTCATTATCAATGGCTTCACCATCCATCAGAGCGGAAAGCTTTTCTTTCTGCATGCCTAAGTACCCTTCCTGTGTCCGTCATCTCTAACGCTGGATGAGCGGTTGAACTTTATTGTCAATTGCTTCCCGGGCACGGAAAATTCGGGATCTCACCGTACCCACCGGACAGTCCATGATGGTCGCTATCTCTTCGTAGCTTAATCCATCCAGCTCCCTCAGAGTGATCGCCATGCGAAGATCTTCCGGGAGTGCTTCAATAGTACGGAAAACTATTTGCCGTAACTCTTCTGACAACATCAAGTTCTCAGGGTTCGATATTTCTTTCAGAGCGCCGCCACTTTCAAAATTCTCGGCTTCGTTTGCATCCACATCACTGGAGGGTGGACGCCTGCCCTGAGCAACTAAATAATTTTTCGCCGTATTGACTGCAATACGGTACAGCCAGGTATAAAAAGCGCTGTCGCCACGGAACGATTCCAGTGCGCGATAGGCTTTAATGAAAGATTCCTGAACCACATCAGGCACATCGCCCTGTGGCACATAGCGGGATACAAGGCTCGCTACCTTATGCTGGTATCGGATAACCAGTAAATTGAACGATTTTTGATCACCCTTCTGGACCCGCTCAACCAGAACCTGATCGGCTAACTGCTCGCTCATCCGAGGTAAAATCTCCCCAAAACTATCTCCGCGCATAAAGTAGTACTGCCAGCTTTCATCATTATATTCCTGAGCAAGTACAGCTTGGAGTTCACATGGAACGTTAAGTTCCACATCGCCATTGTTTTTTCTAATGAAGTCTCATGCCCGTGGCTTTTGCACGGAGGTTTAGGCTAACATGAATTTCCCTCTTCTTCTGCAAACATCATACGTTATGCAACCTTCATCTGAATTTGTCAGTGATGTATTGATTATCGGAAGTGGCGCTGCGGGCCTTTCTTTGGCTTTGCGACTTGCAGACCACTGTCACGTAACTATTCTCAGCAAAGGCCCTCTCAACGAAGGCTCTACCTTTTACGCACAGGGTGGTATCGCCGCCGTTTTCGATGAAGCAGACAGTATTGCCTCACACGTCGAAGACACTTTAATCGCCGGCGCAGGATTATGCGATAAAGAAGCCGTTGAATTTATCGCCAGCAATGCACGCCATTGCGTCCAGTGGTTAATCGATCAGGGAGTTCTGTTTGATACCGAAACCAACGCGAGTTCAGAAGAACGTTATCACCTGACCCGTGAAGGTGGTCACAGCCACCGCAGAATCCTGCATGCTGCTGATGCGACAGGTAAAGAAGTAGAAACTACGCTGGTAAGTAAAGCAAGAGCACATGCCAATATTTGCGTTAAGGAACGCTATAATGCAGTTGATTTAATTACCTCCAGCAAAATCGGTTTACCGGGTACACAGCGCGTGGTGGGTGCGTATGTCTGGAACCGCGACAAAGAACATGTCGAAACGCTGCGAGCCAAAGCCGTTGTGCTGGCGACGGGCGGTGCGGCGAAAGTGTATCAATACACCACCAATCCGGATATTTCATCGGGCGACGGTGTCGCAATGGCCTGGCGCGCAGGCTGTCGTGTGGCCAATCTCGAATTCAATCAGTTTCACCCGACCTGTCTCTATCATCCGCAGGCACGTAATTTCCTGCTGACGGAAGCCCTGCGCGGCGAAGGCGCCGTACTCAAACGCCCGGACGGCTCGCGCTTTATGCCGGACTTTGACTCGCGTGGCGAACTGGCTCCCCGCGATGTCGTTGCCAGAGCCATTGACCATGAGATGAAGCGGCTCGGCGCGGATTGCATGTATCTTGATATCAGCCATCGCCCGCCGGAATTCATCAAACATCACTTTCCAATGATTGATGAAAAGCTCAGCTCTCTCGGCATTGATCTCACCAAAGAAGCCATTCCGATTGTTCCTGCTGCGCATTACACCTGCGGTGGCGTGATGGTCGACCAGCACGGGCGTACCGATCTCGACGGTTTATATGCTATCGGTGAAGTCAGCTACACCGGCTTGCATGGTGCGAACCGGCTGGCATCGAACTCTTTACTCGAATGCGTGGTGTATGGCTGGTCAGCGGCTGAAGATATTATTAAGCGGTTACCTCACGTCAAACTGGCAAAACATGTACCGCAGTGGGACGAAAGCCGGGTGGACAATTCCGATGAGCAAGTAGTTATCCAACATAACTGGCATGAATTGAGGTTGTTCATGTGGGACTACGTTGGGATTGTGCGCACGACGAAACGACTGGAGCGCGCGCTGCGTCGTATCATGACACTGCAGCAGGAGATTGATGAATATTACGCCAATTTCCGCATCTCCAATAACTTGCTCGAGTTGCGAAATCTGGTGTTAGTCGCGGAGCTGATTGTCCGCAGTGCCATGGAACGCAAGGAAAGTCGCGGACTGCACTACACGCTGGATTACCCTGATTTACAGGAAAACCCGCAGCCCACGATCCTCCAGCCTTAATGGCGTCAAAGTGCGAAGGAACGCACTTTTCAATTTTTGCCCTTCTCAATAATTCAGATAAAAATCCGTAATCAATGCGCAAAACGCTTCGCTATAAATCCCTTCAGATTTGCGCAGCGCCAGTTCCTGTTCGACAATATCTGCCGGTTGTCGGGATAATGTCAGCAGCATACGGTTCAGGGGTTTCCCTGGGCGATCGCGAACCACCATCCTCCAGGCGCTGAACCAGCCTTTCTGATGCGCCATCGCTTCAAACGTCATCCCAATATCATAAGGCAGCACTACGCTGAACACTCCCTCAGGCGTGATGAGCTTAGCCGCGCAATCGAGCAACGCGTCGTGGGTTAGCGTTTCAGTGTACCGCGCAGCATTTCGCGCTTCATCGCGGCAGGCTACCGCAGATTCGAAGTAAGGGGGATTACTGACGATCAGGTCATATGCTGCCTGATGTTCATCGGCGTAATCATTGATATCCTGTGCATACACGGCCATCCTGTGTGCCCAAATGGACTCGGCAAAATTTTCAGCCGCCTGCGAAGCCGCGGCAGGCTCAAGTTCCACGGCATCAATCTGCGTCTGGGGAACGGTGCGCTGCGCCAGCATCATAGCGATAAGTCCGCTGCCGCAGCCGATATCCAGAATACGCCGGGTATGGGTCACCGATGCCGTTGCGCCAAGCAGAACGCCATCGGTGCCAACTTTCATCGCGCACCGATCGTGCGCCACAAAGAACTGTTTAAAGGTAAATCCATTACGCCGTAAAGGCTGAGGGGAACTGACTTCTTTTGTCACTGATTTCACCGTAATTGCGCCAGTCATCCGGCCTGTGAACGAAAACTGACGTAGCATAGGGCAAAGAGATGCAGAGGAAAAGGTACACAAACCGCTTAAATAGGTGAAGATCGCGTCTAACACGTCTATAATCGGCGCCCCAAGTAGAGGTAGACCATGACTGTAACGAATTTTTCCGAACTCGAACTCGATGAACGCCTGCTAGACGCCTTAGGCGAAAAAGGCTATACCCGCCCGACTGTCATTCAGGCAGAGGCAATTCCGCCTGCAATGGACGGACGCGATGTGTTGGGTTCGGCTCCTACCGGCACCGGCAAAACAGCGGCATTCCTGTTGCCTGCATTGCAGCATTTGCTGGATTTCCCGCGTAAGAAATCTGGTCCGCCACGAATTCTGATCCTCACGCCAACCCGTGAACTGGCCATGCAGGTTGCCGATCAGGCACGCGAACTCGCTAAGCATACCGATCTGGATATCGCGACGATCACCGGCGGCGTGGCTTACATGAACCATGCCGAAGTATTCAGCGAAAACCAGGACATTGTCGTCGCGACGACTGGCCGTTTGCTGCAATACATTAAAGAAGAAAACTTCGATTGCCGCGCCATCGAAACGCTGATCCTCGATGAAGCTGACCGCATGCTGGACATGGGTTTTGCGCAGGATATCGAAACCATTTCTGCCGAAGCACGCTGGCGCAAACAGACGTTGCTGTTCTCCGCAACGCTTGAAGGGGAAGCCATCCGTGAATTCGCCGAACGCATTCTGACTGAACCGGTAGAGATCGAAGCCGATCCGTCACGTCGCGAACGTAAGAAGATCCTGCAGTGGTATTATCGCGTTGATGATGTGCCACACAAAACGCAGATGCTGATCCACCTGCTGAAGCAGGAAGATGTCACCAAATCCGTGATCTTCGTGCGTAAGCGTGAGCGTGTTCACGAACTGGTTGCATGGCTGCGCGAAGCGGGAATTAACTCCTGCTATCTCGAAGGCGAAATGGTTCAGGTTAAGCGTACTGAAGCGGTTAAACGCATGGTCGAAGACCGCGTGAACGTGCTGGTTGCCACCGATATCGCGGCGCGCGGTCTGGACATCAACGACATCAGCCACGTCTTTAACTTTGACCTGCCGCTGACGGCTGATATCTACCTGCACCGTATCGGGCGTACCGGCCGTGCTGGCCGTAAAGGTACCGCGATTTCGTTCGTGGAAGCGCATGACCATCTGCTGCTGGGCAAAATTGGCCGTTATCTGAATGAGCCGCTGAAACCTCGCGTGATCGACGAACTGCGTCCGAAAACGAAAGCACCAAGCGAGAAAACTACAGGCAAGCCATCGAAGAAAGTGCTGGCGAAGCGTAAAGAGAAACAGAAATCCGCGCAGGAAAAATCGAAGGTGAAAGTGAAGGTTCGCCATCGCGACAGTAAAAACGTAGGCAAACGCCGCGTAAAACCTGATGCGACGAAAGACGCGTCAAAATAAGTATCAGCTAATCACCTGATACAGATGAAAAAAAACCGCCTTTTCAGGCGGTTTTTTATTGGATTCAGTCAGCGAAACAGCGCTGTGATTACAGGCTTTCGGTGAAGGTACGGGTGATCACGTCACGCTGCTGTTCAGCAGTCAGGGAGTTAAAACGTACCGCATAGCCGGACACACGAATGGTCAGCTGTGGGTATTTTTCAGGATGCTTAACCGCATCTTCCAGCGTTTCGCGACGCAGTACGTTAACGTTCAGGTGTTGGCCACCCTCTACGCGTACAGTCGGTTGAACTTCCATCGGCACTTCACGGTATTCGAACTGGCCGAGTTCGCTGACAGCAACGATCTGGTCTTCCGCATAACCCGCTTTTGCACACACGCAGCGAGCTTCCGCTTTCTCATCATCCAGCAGCCAGAAAGAATTTTTCAGGGCTTCGTTGTTAGTTTTGGTAATTTGGATCCCGGTGATCATATGTTGCCTCCATAATTGGCTACGATACTGTTAATAGGTTGAGTGCCAGGTTCATACGGCAACCTGTTATTTCTGCTCTCAGATATAACAGCACTACACCCCGCAAACCTTGACTAATATCAATCTTTTTAGTGTGCCTATTTCCTGCTCACGGCATATTTATGTTTTATATCAATTTTTCCAACCCCCTTTACTTAAATTATTTTTGTAAATTATCAATAAAATTTGCACGAAAACCTTAAGCCACAGATAAACATCAGCAAAATGATGTGCGGGTTTCACTCAGAAGAACGAGCAGGTAAGCTACGCGCAACAAAATTACCTTCAAAAGGAGAGCGTCAATGTCCACTACTCTCACCTGGCATGACGTGATTGGTCAGGAAAAAGAAAAGCCCTACTTCGTTGAAACCCTGAAGTTCGTTGCCGCTGAACGTGCAGCAGGGAAAACCATTTATCCGCCGCAACAGGATGTGTTTAACGCCTTTCGCTCGGCAGAGCTGGCGGATGTGAAAGTGGTGATTCTCGGCCAGGACCCTTACCACGGTCCTAATCAGGCACACGGTTTATCCTTCTCCGTGCGTCCCGGCATTCCTGCGCCCCCATCGCTGGTGAATATGTATAAAGAGCTGATGACGGATATTCCGGGGTTTGAGCGTCCGAACCACGGCTATCTGCAAAGCTGGGCCGATCAGGGGGTGTTACTGCTTAACACGGTTCTGACCGTTGAAGGCGGGCAGGCCCACTCTCACGCCAAACTGGGCTGGGAAACGTTCACCGATCGGGTGATTGCGGCACTGAATGAAAATCGCGAAGGGATTGTCTTCTTACTGTGGGGTTCGCATGCACAGAAAAAGGGCAACATTATAGATACGCAACGCCATCATGTTCTGAAAGCGCCGCACCCTTCCCCGCTTTCGGCACATCGCGGGTTCCTGGGTTGCAAACATTTCTCTCAAGCGAATACCTTGTTGGAACAACAGGGGCTGGCTCCCATCGATTGGGTACCGGTATTACCCGCAGAATGACGTAAAAAAGAGGCACCCGCAAAGGTGCCTCTCTCATCATCTGTCTCTGTTCAAAACAGAATCAGGCTTTCGCCTTTGAAACCGCGACCATCGCCGGGCGTAGAAGACGACCATTCAGCGTGTAACCCTTCTGCATAACCATAATCACGTGATTAGGCTCCAGCTCTTCGGATTCCATCATGGTCATCGCCTGATGCAGTTCAGGATTGAATGGGACGTGAATATCGCCCACCACTTCCATACCGAACTTGCGAACCGCATCCAGCATGGATTTCAGGGTCAGCTCAACCCCTTCAATCAGACCGGTCAGTTCAGGATTGGATTTATCAGCCAAATCGATCGCACGTTCCAGGTTATCAATAACTGGCAGCAACTCGCCGGAGAATTTTTCCAGGGCGAATTTATGTGCTTTTTCGATATCCAGTTCAGTACGGCGACGGACGTTTTCCACTTCCGCTTTCGCACGCAGCAGGCTGTCACGCTCACGCTGCTGGACTTCTTTCAGCTGTGCTTCTAATTCAGCAATGCGTTCATCGCGCGGGTCAACGACATCTGCCGCCTGAGTTTCCGCTTGCGCATGCAGCTCTTGTTCCTGATTCAGTTCTTCAGAGACTTGCTCGTCAGGTGTCTTATGTTCTTTACTACTCATGAATATCTCCGCGTTTTAGCATTAATCTTGCTAGTTGGCTTATTATGGGGATCAAAACCGGGGATTCAAGGTTTGGTTTTTAATGAAACCGGTCATAATGCAGGAATCATCACACCCTGCTGAGGATAACCACAGCGATGAATAAAAAATTTGAGTGCATTGGGATAGTCGGACACCCTCGCCATCCTTCCGCACTTGCCACCCATGAAATGCTCTATCACTGGCTAATCTCAAAGGGTTATCAGGTGATTGTTGAGCGGCAGGTGGCGCAAGATTTAGCCTTGGAAGGCGCGCAAACCGGCAGTCTGACGGACATCGGTAAATTAGCAGATCTGGCTGTTGTGGTCGGCGGTGACGGCAATATGCTCGGCGCGGCACGGGTACTGGCGCGCTATGACATAAAAGTTATCGGCATTAACCGCGGTAACCTTGGGTTTCTCACCGACCTGGACCCGGACAACGCATTACAGCAGCTGGATGACGTTTTACAAGGCGAATATATCAGTGAGCAACGTTTCCTGCTGGAAGCGATGGTGCGCTGTAAAGGTCAGCAATGTCGCGTGAGCACGGCTATCAACGAAGTGGTGCTCCATCCGGGCAAAGTCGCACACATGATTGAATTTGAAGTCTATATCGACGACAAATTCGCGTTTTCTCAACGCTCCGACGGCCTGATTATATCAACACCTACGGGTTCAACGGCATATTCGCTCTCCGGCGGTGGCCCGATCCTGACGCCGACGTTAGAAGCGATTGCGCTGGTGCCGATGTTCCCGCACACGCTCTCGGCGCGTCCGCTGGTCATTAACAGTAACAGCACCATTTGCCTGCGGTTCTCGCATATGAGCACTGATCTGGAAATCAGCTGTGACAGCCAGATTGCGTTGCCTATCCAGCAAGGTGAAGAAGTCGTGATTCGTCGCAGCGAGTTCCACCTGAACCTTATTCATCCAAAGGATTACAGTTATTTCAATACCTTAAGCACCAAACTCGGGTGGTCTAAAAAACTATTCTGAATTGAAAAAATAATTCGCCAGCCTCTTTACTGTATATAAAACCAGTTTATACTGTATGTAATTACAGGTCTGTTGTTATGTACAGGAAGGTGATCATGCTGGCGCAATTAACTATCAGTAACTTTGCTATTGTCCGTGAGTTAGAAATCGATTTTCATGCAGGGATGACGGCAATCACCGGGGAAACCGGGGCTGGTAAGTCCATCGCTATTGACGCTCTCGGACTTTGCCTGGGCAACCGCGCCGATGGCAGCATGGTGCGCCTAGGTGCAAGCCGCGCAGATATCTGTGCCCGCTTCACCTTAGCCGATACGCCTTCCGCTAAACTCTGGCTGGCTGAAAATCAACTCGATGATGGGCATGACTGCCTGCTGCGTCGCACCATCAGCAATGACGGGCGCTCACGGGGCTTTATCAACGGGACACCGGTGCCATTATCGCAGCTGCGCGAATTGGGTCAGCATCTGATCCAAATCCACGGGCAGCACGCCCACCAGCTTTTACTCAAACCTGAACATCAAAAACATCTGTTGGATGCCTACTCTGATCAGCCCTTCCTTCTGGCTGAAATGCGTAAAGCCTATCAGAACTGGCATCAGAGTTGCCGCCAGCTGGCGCTGTATCAGCAACAGATGAACGAACGTGAATCCCGTCGTCAGTTATTACAATATCAGTTGAAAGAGCTCAACGAGTTCTCTCCGCAGGCCGGCGAATATGAACAAATCGATGAAGAATACAAACGTCTGGCGAACAGCGGGCAGCTTCTCTCACTGAGCCAGAGCGCGTTGTATTTACTGGCCGATGGCGAAGATCAAAATATCGTCAGCCTGCTATACAGCGCGCGAAACCAACTCACTGAACTGGCTGAGCTCGACAGCAAGATGAATGACCTCATCATCATGCTGGACGACGCCTCGATTCAAATCAGCGAGGCCAGTGACGAACTTCGCCATTACAGTGAACGTCTGGATATGGATCCGAACCGGTTGTTTGAACTGGAGCAGCGTTTATCTCGTCAGATGAATCTGGCACGTAAGCATCATGTGAGGCCGGAAGAATTGCCCGAGCATCATCGCCAGTTGCTCGAAGAACAGCAGGCGCTCGATGATCAGGAAACCAATCAGGCCGAACTGAGTGAAGCGGTGCAGACTCATTACCAGCAAGCTGTCGCCATTGCCGCAGAGCTGCACGATAAGCGTCAGTTCTTCGCTGATGAACTGACGCTGCTGATAACTCAAAGCATGCAAGCTCTTTCCATGCCACACGGTAAGTTCCAGATTCAGGTGCATTTCGAACCGGAACATCTGGGAGCAGAAGGCGCTGACCGTCTGGAGTTCCAGGTCACTACTAACCCGGGACAACCGTTGCAGGCTTTAGCTAAGGTCGCTTCAGGTGGCGAGCTTTCCCGTATTGCGCTGGCGATTCAGGTTATTACTGCGCAGAAGATGGAAACACCCGCACTGATCTTTGATGAAGTGGATGTCGGCATCAGTGGCCCGACTGCGGCGATTGTCGGACGTCTGTTGCGTCAGTTGGGTGAATCAACCCAGGTAATGTGCGTTACGCACTTACCGCAGGTTGCAGGTTGTGGCCATCAGCATTATTTTGTCAGCAAAGAAACTGACGGTGAAGTGACAGAAACGCAAATGAATCGCCTCGATAAAAAGGCGCGTTTGCAGGAACTGGCGCGTTTACTGGGCGGAAGTGAAGTCACCCGAAACACCCTGGCCAATGCAAAAGAGTTGCTCGCAGCGTAAAAAGCTCAACTTTTTTACAGTTCAGCGGTCATACAGGTGCCCCGCAAAGGTTTCAAACTGATGAAAGGTCTATTATCATCGGCATCTTATGCCCTAAAGGAATGTAATGACTATGCGCTGTAAAACGCTAACTGCCGCCGCTGTAGCTCTTGTAATGCTTACTGCGGGCTGTTCCACTCTGGAAAAGGTGGTTTATCGGCCTGACATTAATCAGGGGAACTACTTATCTCCTGCTGACGTACAAAAAATTCATACCGGCATGACTAAGCAACAGGTTGCTTATGTTCTTGGCACGCCGATGCTGCACGATCCCTTTGGCAGCGATGTCTGGTATTACGTGTTCCGTCAGGAACCGGGCCATCAGGGCGTCACTCAGCAAACACTGACACTGACCTTCAACGGCTCAGATACGCTGACTAACATTGATAACAAGCCGACGTTAAGCGATCAAAAATAAATCGTCCCGGTGTGATGGTCGCTGGTAACAACCACGAATTCATCTTTCAGGGTAAAAAATAAGGCGCCAGAGGCGCCTTATTTTTTGGAACGTTCAGCGCGGATACGCCGTAACTCTTTAGGATCTGCAATCAGCGGCCGGTAAATTTCGATTCTGTCACCGTCATTGACGATATCCGCCAGTTTGACCGGGCGACTGTAAATCCCAAATTTGTTCTTTTTCAGATCAATATCTTTACGCAACTCAAGCAAGCCAGACGCCAGTAGCGCCTGTTCGACATTACTGCCCTGTTCAAGTTTAACGATCCGCAAATACTGACGTTCAGGCAACGCATAGACCACTTCAACGCGGATGTCAGACACTGTAGACCTCTTTCGCCCGCAGGGTGAACGCCTGAACCATGCTGCCAGCCAACTCTTTGAAGATTTTCCCGAAAGCCAATTCGATCAATTTATTCGTAAATTCGAAATCCAGGCTGAGCTGCACTTTGCAGGCATCCGGACTGAGTTCGATGAAGTCCCACCCCCCGGTCAGCTTACGAAACGGGCCATCCACCAGTTGCATATCAATACGCTTATTACTAATTAACGTGTTCTTCGTGGTAAAGGTTTTGCTGATACCGGCTTTCGAAACATCAACTGCCGCCGTCATCGACGTATCACTGTTATCCAAAATACGGCTGCCAGTACAACCCGGCAAAAACTGCGGGTAAGCATCAACATCATTCACTAAAGTGTACATCTGCTCCACGCTGAAGGGCACCAGCGCAGAACGACTTATCTGTGGCATATCATTTTCCAGGTGTCATAAAACGTACAGATAATACCATTTATCCGCACGGTAATAAAAACTACGAAGTACAGGGAGCCAAAAAAGGAAAAACAACAGAGTCAGACCCGTGGGGATTTCATTCGGCAACGCTTACAGTATAATAAGTATCACTATGACAAAGAAAAAAGCACATAAACCCGGTTCCGCGACTATCGCGATGAACAAACGCGCTCGCCACGAATATATCATTGAAGATGAATTCGAGGCGGGGCTTGCTTTGCAGGGATGGGAAGTCAAATCGATGCGTGCTGGTAAAGCAAACATCACTGACAGCTACGTCACATTCCGCGACGGTGAAGCCTTTTTGTTTGGCGCAACCATTCAACCTCTCAACATGGCGTCCAGTCACATTGTTTGTGACCCGACCCGTACAAGAAAATTACTGCTGAACAAACGTGAGTTAGAAACATTGTTCGGTAAAGTCAGTCGCGACGGTTATACCGTGGTCGCGCTTTCCATGTACTGGAAAAATGCCTGGTCAAAAGTGAAGATCGGTCTGGCGAAAGGTAAGAAAGAGCACGACAAGCGCGATGACATCAAAGATCGTGAGTGGAAAGTAGACAAAGCACGTATCATGAAGCACGCAAATCGCTAAGTCTCTGGCTTAGCTTGGTGTTTTGCTGGTATACTGCGAAATAGTACTTGGGGCTGATTCTGGATTCGACAGGATTTGCGAAGCCCAAGGAGCATGCCGAGGGGCGGTTGGCCTCGTAAAAAGCCGCAAAAAAATAGTCGCAAACGACGAAAACTACGCCCTAGCAGCTTAATACCCTGCTTAGAGCCCTCTCTCCCTAGCCTCCGCTCTTAGGACGGGGATCAAGAGAGGTCAAACCCAAAAGAGATCGCGTGGACACCTTGCCTGGGGTGAAAGCGTTAAACCCAATCAGGATAGTTTGTTAGTGGCGTGTCCATCCGCAGCTAACCGGCGAATGTAAAGATTGGACTAAGCATGTAGTGCCGACGGTGTAGTAATTCTGGACGGGGGTTCAAATCCCCCCAGCTCCACCAAATTCTTGGTTGATGGTTACCAGAGCCATCCAACGAAGTCCTAAAAGCCCGCAAGGCGTAAGCCCTGCGGGCTTTTTTGTATCCTCTCGAGTCCGAAGTCACCTAATTAAATCCAATCCTTTTGGGCCCATTGATAGGCCCAATGAAAACTATTATGGTTTTCGTTGGGCCTACAAGAGCGGAGACTGATCATGGCAAGACAAACCAAGCCGTTGACCGATACGGAAATCAAAGCAGCAAAAACCAAAGACGCAGATTATCATCTCTATGACGGAGATGGCCTGTCACTGCTAATCAAATCGAGCGGCAGTAAACTCTGGCAATTTCGCTACTATCGCCCTTTCACCAAACAACGCACTAAGCAGAGTTTTGGAGCCTACCCCTCAATCACACTTTCTGACGCACGGAAACTGAGAGCAGAATCGCGTGCGTTACTTGCAAAGCAGCTCGATCCTCTTGAGCATCAGAAAGAGCAGCTCCGGTCTTCACAAGAAGCAAAAACCAATACTTTCAAATTGATTGCCGAACGTTGGTGGAACGTGAAGAAAACCAGCGTAACTGAAAATTATGCTGAAGATATTTGGCGGTCTTTGGAGAGAGATGTTTTTCCTGTTATTGGTGAAATCTGCATTACCGACATCAAAGCTCATACTCTGGTCAAAGCCATACAACCGGTTCAAGCCAGAGGGGCCCTAGAAACGGTCAGGCGCTTATGCCAGCGCATTAATGAGGTGATGGTATACGCCCAAAATACCGGGCTCATTGATGCTGTTCCGAGCGTTAATATCGGTAAAGCCTTTGAAAAGCCTCAAAAGAGGAATATGCCCAGTATTCGTCCGGACCAATTGCCCCAGCTAATGCAGACAATGCGCACGGCAAATATCGGACTTTCAACACGCTGCCTGTTCATGTGGCAATTACTCACCATAACGCGCCCAGCCGAGGCCTCAGAAGCCCGCTGGGATGAAATCAACCTTGAAGCCAAAGAATGGAAAATCCCTGCTGCAAGAATGAAGATGAACAGGGAACATATCGTCCCTTTATCAGATGAGGCCGTTGCCATATTGGAAATAATGAAACCTATGAGTAATAGAGATTATGTGTTTCCAAGTCGCATCAAACCAACACAATCAATGAACAGTCAAACTGTAAATGCGGCACTTAAACGTGCCGGATTAGGCGGCGTACTCGTTTCACATGGTCTACGATCTATTGCCAGTACTGCACTCAATGAACAAGGTTTTTCACCAGATGTCATCGAAGCCGCGCTTGCTCATGTGGATAAAAACGAGGTACGCCGCGCTTATAACCGCAGCGACTATCTGGAGCAACGGCGGCCGATGATGCAGTGGTGGGCTGATTTCGTGAATAAGGCCGACAGCGGGAGCATTATTGAAAACGGGAAAAGAGAGTTAAAACTTGTCGTCTAAACAGCTCGCAAAGCGGGTTTGATTACTGAGGTTTTTTCGCAGTTGGAAGCTCAATGCCCCCTACTCATTTTTTATATCAAAAAATTAAGCGAAGGTCTGGCTTGTGCCGAAATTATGCTAACCGTCGTGAAAATCTTTGCTGTACTCTTTTTTAACAGATAAGCCCCCCCGCAGCAGGGGGCATAATAATCAGTACGTAACGTTAAAGTATCGTGCTGGATGAACAAGACGCTATGATTCTCCGGAAAATGGGGGAGATAAGCGTACTCGGGATACTCAAGCGCCAAGCGATAGTAAGTAGAGGGTGGCGACTGCTCATGGTTTTCGTTCTAGTTTCCGTGATTAGTGTAATGGGCAGGGATATTCGCATGACCTTGTTGAGCATGCCTTGGCAAATGCGGAGGAGAACAAGGTAGAGGCTGCTTAGCACCGTGCACTGTTGGAGCAACAGCGGCTTATGATGCAGGCTTGGGCAGCTTTTGCTATGGCTCAGGTTAGTTAGCCGTTATAAATTGCTACTGAATCAGATTATTATAATTTTTGTTCCTAACTTAAAACCACGTCTTATGAACGTGGTAACTGTGTTTTTCATTCAGAGTGATGGCATAATCACACTATGATTTTTTTTCTTTTCAGAACTCAAATGGGCTGACTGAATACGAATGAATAATATTCAACGAATGCAAAAGCCCGTAGCCATTGATTTGTTTGCTGGTGCAGGTGGGTTTTCTCTGGCAGCTGTCAACGCGGGCTTTTCTGTAGCGCTGGCCATTGAAAACGATCCCTATGCCGTTAGGACTTATAAGAAAAATATTGTCAGGTATGAAGGGGCTGAGAACGTCAGAGTCCTCGATGAGAGCATACTGAATTACACGCCTGAGAAAGTGTATAAAGAGTATCTAGCGGGAAGAGGTTGTGACCTACTTCTGGGTGGCCCTCCCTGCCAAGGTTTTTCGACCCACCGAATTTTAGATGCAGGTGTGGATGACCCACGAAATGAGCTAGTACTGGCATATTTTCGGTTCGTTAAAGCATTCCGTCCGCGCATCTTTTTGATGGAAAATGTGCCGGGGATACTCTGGGAGCGCCATAAAAGCCATCTGGAAGCCTTTTACAGCGAGGGCGCTAAAGCGGGCTATACCGTTTATGAGCCCGTTGTGCTGGATGCACGAAACTTTGGCGTACCGCAAAGACGTAAGCGGGTTTTTATTCTCGGGATCAGGGATATAGCCGATACGCATGACTTCGTCTGGCCTCCAGAGCCTACGCATGGCCCACTGAACAAAGTGAAAGACGATATAGAGGTGTGGGCAGCCTGTGAAAGCGTATTCAGGCCTGCGCCTGACGGCGATGAAAACGATATTCACATGAATCATGGCCCGGAGCTGGTGAAGGCATTTTCAAATACTCCACCAAACGGGGGAAGCCGCAAAGATTCGGGTCGAATACTTCCCTGTCATGCAAAGCATGATGGTCATAAAGATGTGTATGGGCGTATCGATCCTGCGGTACCTGCGCCGACCATGACGACGGCGTGCATTAACCCCTCCAAAGGACGCTTCGTTCACCCAACCGGGCACCATGGTATTACCCTGCGACAGGCTGCAAGAATTCAAACCTTTCCGGACAACTTTATCTTCACGGGGGGACTTACGGCGGCAGGCCGGCAAATTGGCAACGCCGTACCGGTTATGATGGGCACATACCTCATCCGGTATATCAAACAACATCTGCTGAATAACAATGTTGTTCATCCGTACAACAGTGCTCCCGCAGATTCTGATGAACGAGATACTGAGAATATATGATTCAAACACTCGCGTTTCGCACTCAGGCCAGGACGGTCGATCATCTTGGGCGTGAACAGATAGCGGACTGTCCTACCGCTATTTCTGAACTCTGGAAAAATGCTTATGACGCCTATGCGCGAAACGTAAGCCTGCATCTTTTTGACGATCCAGAACCTGTTGCGGCCGTGTTTGATGATGGCCATGGAATGAGCTTTGAGGAGTTCGTAAACCGCTGGCTTGTCGTTGGTACCACATCCAAATATGATATAAATACGCAGGATGATGATGATCGTGACGGTTTGCCAAAGCGTACCCGCCAGGGGCAGAAAGGCATCGGGCGTTTATCATCAGCGAACCTTGGACCGCTGCTTCTTATCGTCACTAAAAGAAAAAACGCTGATTTCGTTGCTGCCCTGATTGACTGGCGTATTTTTGAAAATCCTTACTTGGTGCTTTCAGATATAGAGGTGCCGGTCACCGAATTTACAGACCAGGATCAATTATTTGTACGCCTGCCTCAGTTATTCAATCGTCTGCTGGATAACATTCAGGGTAACAAAAAAGACAGCGACCGTTCTCAAAGGCTTAGGCTTGCATGGGAAACCTACGACCGCGTGATTCAGGAAAATAATCCCTCTTCACTTAAACCCTCCACGGTCATCGCCAGCACCATAGTCAATGCGCGCTTTGAAAAACGTCATCTGACTCCTTGGTCTGTGTGGCAGGGGAAGTCGTCCCATGGTTCTGCGTTAATCGTATCGGATATCAATTACGATCTTCGGGCTCAACTTCCTTCCGTTGAACCTGACGGAAACGTAAAAAAAATCAGAGAAGCCCTCGTTTCAACCCTTTCGGCGTTCACCGATCCCTACGTTGATCATGACGCTATTGAATTTAATGCCTTCGCACCTGAGTTTTCTTATGAAGTACGGATTTGGTCAGGTGCGGTGTCGAATCCAATTGTGGAAGACGAGCGTACATCAATAAATCGCGATGTGCTGGAAGAAGCGGAACACTTGCTTTCAGGAAACATCGATGCAGAGGGCATTTTCAAAGGGCAAATTAAGGCATTTGGACAATGGCTGTTTCAGGGCGCTGACTATATTATTTATCCCCCTAAAGATTTTAAATTACCATCCGGCCACACCACGCTTGTGGGACCATTCAGTTTGACTGTAGCAACCTACGAAAGGAATCAGCGCAATACCACATTGTCTGAAACTGATTGGGCCAGATTCGAGAAATTAGCCGAAGAACACGGCAGTTTTTTACTCTTTCGTAATGGTCTTCGGGTTCTCCCATACGGACGTACAGATAATGATTTCTTTGAAATCGAAACCCGCCGCAGCATCTCAGCAGGGCGTGAATTCTGGAATGCCCGCAGGATGTTTGGTCGTGTCGCTATATCACGCGAGCAAAACCCAAACCTAAAAGATAAAGCGGGTCGAGAAGGGTTTATTGACAACCGAAGCGCAAAGGCCCTGCGTGCACTGGTCATTCATATTCTGCGAACCGCAGCATACCAGTATTTTGGTCAGGCATCGGAATTGCGAAGCCAGGTGCTTTCCGATGTGCAGGCAAAATATGACAAGGAAAGAGCAGATAAAGAACGGCAAGCACTGTCCGCAAAAAATGCAAGCCGCTTCCGTTCTAACCTCCGGAAAAATTTTCCCACGCTGAATCAGATATATACCGAAACTGAAAACATCCTCTCTGAAACGAAAATTGACAATGAGCAGGACCTTCTCGATGCCCAGTCATTAATCGCTAGGCTCAGTGACAGTCTGGCCGATCTGCGGCTAACTGGTGCGCCCGCTAAACTTGGCGCTGTTGAAGATGACTATCGCGCATACAGAGCCATGTATGCCGAAATGATTGAAAAAATCAAAAGTCTGGAAGAAAAGCGCGCAACCGCTATTGAACGCATCAAACCCGCTAAGCCCGAAGAAATCGCACAAAAGCAGCTAAACAGCCACGCAAGCCGGCTTCAGGCACGTCTTCGCACCTGGCGTAAGGCCATTGAAACTATCCAGAATACAGAAAGCGAACGCGTCGCGTCGCTATTTGACGTGCGAAATAAAGCGTTTCATCAGGATGCTATGCACTTTGTTGAGAACGTCCGACTGGGCCGGTATGGTCTGGACGATGCGCTGGCTGGGATGAAAGCGCTTTATCAAAAGCTTGATAGCGAAAATGAAGATACCTTCCAGTCATACCTTTATGCGTTAGAAATCATGAGCGAAAATATTAATATTGAGCTTATCGCCAGACAAGGCACCGCTGAAAACGTGACGTTACGGGAAGACCTCAACAGGCTCAATCAGGTGGCTCAGCTTGGCATCACCGTTGAAATTCTGGGGCATGAACTAGCCAGTAATGAGCGGATGATTTACGAAGGCATTCGTCAGATTCAGCAGGCAGGGCAGATACCAGGAACAGAACTGATTGTCGAAGGGTTTGAAGCCTTGAGCCAGCAACTTGAGTTTCTTTCACCGCTAAAAGTGTCAGGCACCAAGGCCAGACGGTTGATAACAGGTAGAGAAATTGAAGATTATCTGAATAAGTTTTTTGGCTCGGTAATACGCAACAGAGCGATCACTATTCATGCCTCAGAAGCGTTTCGACAGTTTGCCCTTTATGAACAGCCTTCCCGGCTATATCCAGTTTTTGTAAACTTAGTGAATAACAGCGTCTACTGGATGGTGAATTCCCATACGCGAGAACCTGAAGTTTTCATGTCAGTTGAGGAAGAGCGAATTGTTATTTCCGACAATGGGCCTGGCATCAATCCCATTGATCAAGAACACCTTTTTAAAATGTTCTTTACCCGTAAATCGAGTGGCGGTAGAGGGATCGGGCTTTACCTGTGTCGCACAAATTTACAGGCTGGCGGGCATTCAATAGCGTACGCCACAGAGCGCAAGTTCAGGCGTCTCGACGGTGCTAATTTCGTCATTGATTTCAAGGGGGCCACTTTTGGCTGAAGGAATAACGTTTAAAGATCTGGTCAGTGAAGCTTTCATACTGCCGCTTCGTTCTGTTTTGATTGTTGACGATCAATATCCCACGTGGGAAGAAATTTTCGCTGAAAAAATCCAGGATGCCCCCGTGGACAACGCAGACACAGACATGCCGATGGGAAAAAAATGGCATACCTTGTCAACTGCGCAGGAAGTTATGCGTCTCATCAGGCAGTTTCGGAATCACAAACCGGGACTCATCATAGATATTCATGATGGTGTATCAGCTGGCCGCGAAAAACGAATAACAGGAATTGAGACCCCTGAAGAGCTTGCTGATCACCTCCATCAGTCAGATTTACTCATTCTCGATTATAACCTTGAGGGTGCAGAGGCCGGTACGGGCGGAGATGCTGCTAGAAAAATCCTTGCATCGGTCTTAGATAATCAGCATTTCAATCTAGTTGTCGTGCATACAAGTGAAGATCTCGATAACGTTATCCACGAGTGTCTGCGCGCCCTGCTGAAAAGCTGTGTGTCTCAATATAGTGATATGCTGAAGGAGCAAATCCAACTTCTCGACGAACATATAATTTTTAAAGAAGACAGTGGACTGTTTGACCGCAGTGTCATACAAGAAAAGCTGGATATGGCAACCTACATAGCCGCTCGTCATCCTAATGGAGGACCGCAAAGGACACTTGGGGAGTTTATGTCCGGCAGAGGTGCGTGCGCACAACTGAGTGAATGGGCTGATAAACTGGAGTTAAAACCCGCGCAACGTAAGACTTTTTTTTACTGGGCTGTTGGGCAATTTGAAAAAAAATACATCGGTGATTTTAGTCATAACCCTCCCCCGTTACTTGCTTGGTCCATAACAGAATCCTGTAAATGGCTGCGAACGTCACGAGGGTTCGTGTGCTTTGTAAAAAAAGGACCTGAAAATCTGATGGCTGAGCTGGAAGCTGCGTTACTAGACTGGAAACCCACCCCGTCCAGACTGCTTTCGGCAAAGTTCCGTCATGAGATAAGTCGGTTCGGTGCAGAGGTCGAAGAAACGTCGCTCAGGCAAAAGCATGCCTATGCAAAATTCTATGAAACAATCTGTAATCCGGGAAATAAAGAACTTCCTCCAGAACACATAGAACTTCTGCGCACATACCGACTAAAAAATCATGTTGCACGCCAATCGGAAATGCTCTCTTTTCTGGTGGAAGACACAGTTGCTGATTTTGGTAGAAAAATTTATCAGACTGATTTAGCCAGCGGATTGACTTACCATGAGCATTACAGTGTGGACCTGGCTAATGGTGACGAAAAAAAACGGGCAATAAGCGAATATAATCGCTATGTCTGCTGCCTTCCTTCTAGAGAAAGTGAGGAAGGTAAAGGTGCATCCGAGCAGTTGGACAGTGGACATATCATCAAGTTAGGTGACACTTGGTGGGTTTGCGCAACTCCCGCGTGTGATTTACAGCCGGGCCAAAGTATTATAGCTTTTGATAAAGCTGCGGATGCTAGTTTACGTCCCTTTACCGCTATTAGACTTCATCCTTCCAGTCCAGATAACCTGAGCCACAATCATATCAACAGCGGATCTTATTGTTATGTCGAATATCAGGGTAAGATATTGGGTTTGGGGATACGTTCGCCAAAAGATGATGTTAGCAGCCCGGCAATCCAAAAGGTCGATTGGCGTACTTTTGTTGCGGAGCATGGGGGCATGATCGAAAATAGAATATTATCGTTGCTTGAAATCCAGCTTGAATTCAAAGATAACAGCATTAAAAGCGAACGTAAAGAAGCAGAAGTAGTAGCAAAACTCCGGTATGAATATGCATTGAACTATATTCAGCGAGTGGGTGCGAGCGTTAGCCGAATTGGTCTTGGATATGTTGCAATCTAAACCTAAATCATTGCGCTGAGTTAGGAGTTAGGAGTTAGGAGTTAGGAGTTAGGAGTTAGATATATTAGCTCGGACCTGAGCTGACAGTTACCGATTTTTATACAGGTATCTATCAGATCTGAGCTAATAAAGTTTAATATACTCTATTCTGCCGAGTTTCTTAGGGAATATGGCTTGGGTACACCTCGCATTATCAGTAGATTCCCTGACCTGCCTGTCAATCAGCGTTGAATTTTGATCAGCAAACAGCGTCGAATATCTACCAGGCCTCAGGCTATTTTTCCGTGATTTAAACCGATATGAGTCATTGCCCGTTTCCAAGATCTGCAGTGGTGAGTTATTAGCGCTTCCACACCGCCTTCATAAGCCAGTTCGCGATAACGGTAAAAGGTATCGCGTAAGACGCCCATGATTTTTGCAGACTTTCGACACATTGCTGAGTTCTACAGCTAGATTGAGTAAACCTGTTTTGTGTTTGATGACTGGATTGGTAATATAAAGCATGAGAGTCACCTCGTGTTTTGTGTAAGGATTCGACACCCACATCAAAATCGGTAACTCTCACCTTTCAAGCTTCAGTGTCAGATCAAGTCGCGACTAATACACTTTAAGTACTAGTGAGAAAACTTCTTTAATACTCTCATCATTCCTTGACCAATCCTGCACTGTGCGTTCAAAATTATTTTTTTTCATATTAATTGGTTGTCTTTTTTGGTCATTCCTTAGAATAAACGCATTTTCTTTTTTTATTTTTTCGTTCTCAGCCTGAACGAAGCTCCATAAATCGGCTATGATTCCCTCAACAGCCGTAGTTTTATTTCGCCAACCACCTTCTGGTACTTTATCTTTCAAAAGCCGGATAACTTCTGATTTAATCACGTCAAATTTTCGTGTTCTAGCTTGCCCACCTTTATTGGCATTATTTTTTATTTCATCCTCTTTTACTTCTTTGCATGTATTCCATTCATCAAACTCAAGTGTCCCTTTCCACAGGCCATAATAGTAATTCGCCTCAGTTAGAAATTTATACCCTTCTTTTTTTTTGCCAGTTTTATAGTTAGCCTGCCCCCAGCGTTTACATATAAACGACAAAAAAAGATAGCTCTGAAATTGTCCTTTGAGTTTGGCGGTGTAACACACATCAGAAATTAGGCTTTCAATACACCCCCCACCGTTACTAGTCAATTCTAACTCCCCACCATACTCTTCGGCCTTAGCCTCTAACCATGCATGTGCTTCACCGCAAGCCTGCTCCAACATATCTTCAAAATTGTTAAAATCGAACAGTACCTGAGTCAACTTCGTCAGCCGACTATCAAAATCATCGCATAGCCCTTCAAATAACTGAGCGGTATCAAGATTTTCCATAAATTCCCTATAAAGTAAAAGTGAGTTTTTGAACCCCGCCGTCAGTCGCGGCTTGCCGCTGGGCTCTCTTCAGCGATGAACTTCAGAAAAGTGAAAGTACGTTAACTTTAAATAAAAAAGTACGTTGGGCTCACCGATTTAAAACTTACTTATCAATCAGTAACCTCTGCCCTGTCCATTTCGGACCAAAGAGGAACAACAGTCATGAATATTCAAACCGTAAAAATCCTACGTCTACCTGGCGTAGTTCAGAAAACAGGCATCGCAAAATCAACCATCTATGATTGGGTCAATCCCAAGTCTCCCCGCTACGACGCCACATTCCCTAAGCAGCGCCGCTTGGGCCAGCAATCAGTTGGCTGGCTTGAATCCGAACTTGATGAGTGGTTACTGCAACGCAGCTCCCCTTCTCAATAAAGAGGCAACCGGGCTGTACGATAATCTTTCTTCCGTACAGCCTATAGCCATCTTACATCGACACAATATCCGGCACTGTTCGCTCCATAGACTTGCCCCCGCTCAAAGCATCGAGTCTGGCAAATCTTCTCTCACGCAAACAGTTACTCAGTTTCAATAAAATAATTTAAAAGTGAAAAGATATGAATAGCCACCAACCTTTCCAACTTATGGGACCACAAGACAAGCCAGCATCCATCAATCAAGCTGGATATCCGGTAAACGCACTTCCCCCGCTATTGCGCGATGTTTCTCAGGGGCTGCATGAAGATACTCAGATCCCAATCGAGATGATTGGCAGCACTGTGTTGTCTGCAACATCACTCGCTTGTCAGTCTCTTATTGAAGTCATACCACCATACACTCAGGAGCCTGAGCAATGTTCACTTTACTTTCTTACGATTGCCGAGTCCGGCGAAGGTAAAACGACCATTTTCAAGCCGATAATGAAACCCTTTTATGAGTTTTCAACAGAAATGAAACGGGAGTATCAGCAGCAACTTACTGAATACAAAAAACATCATGATGTTTGGAAAACAACAAAACAAGCCTTGGATAGTAAGCTGAAAAAAGCAGTTAAAAATAACCAAGACAGTACAACTGCAAAATATGACATAGCAGCACATTTAGAGGACGAACCACAAAAACCCAAATGTCTGAATATGCTTTATGAAGATGCAACACCAAAAGCGATAGTTTTAGGGTTAGAAGAATATCCGTATGGAGGTGTTTTGTCTGATGAAGGAATTACATTTTTCAACGGCTATACGAAGAATAATCTGGGGCTATTCAATAAAGCATGGGGAGGCGAAACCTACGTTCACCAACGCCCAGATGGTGAGGTCCTTGAACTCAAAGCCTGTCTAACTATTTCATTGATGGTCCAGTCTGGGGTATTCATGGATTATTTGAAAAAGCACGGTAAAATTGCAGAATCTAGTGGCTTCATCTCTCGATTTTTGTTCACAAATACCATTAGCACCCTCGGATATCGAACTGAGAACAGTAATTACGATAAATCCACGGAGGCCATAGAAAAATTGCAGGCCATGATATCTGTATTACTCGAAAAACAGAAAGAACAGTTTTATAGTAATTCCCCTAAAAAGAAGACACTGAGACTGTCAGAAGAGGCAGTGGAATTATGGAAAGAAAATAGCGTTAAGATTCGGCAGCGCATAACTTTTGGAAATAAGTGGGAGCATATAAAGCCCATTGCATCAAAAGCCGGAAGCAATGCGATCCGATTGGCTGCTATATTTCAATACATAACAGATGAAAAATCGAATGAAATCACTCGCGAGACACTAGATTGTGCATATTCTTGTGTAATATGGCATTTAGATCAAGCCAGCGCACTTTTCTATCCAATGAGCGATAAATTCAAGTTTATGCAAGATGTGCATGATTTGCTCTCATGGATGAAGGTAAAATTTGAGAAAAGCAAAAACTTCCCATTCAAGAAAAATGAAATTGAGAAATTTGGCCCCAATAGATTAAGACGGGTTGAAAAATTAGAACCTATATTGAACCAGCTCATTAGCATGAGATTGATCTGTGTTTTCACACATACTGGCAACCCCACTTTATACATAGCAATGTCGCCAGATAATGGCTTAAATTATATTGGAATTCAGCCTTCTGATAGGTGGACAACGGCAATAGTATCGTCATGGGAAAACACCCCAGGCAGGTATCAACCTTTACGTTACTAACTTGAAGCCCCCTTTTACTAAATCGGTGAGTTACAATTATTATTTCAACCTTTTAATGAAAAAATATTTCGCCCTCCTAAAAACCTGCTACAGCTGCTACTTGTAGCGATTGTAGCAGGCTTTTTATGTCTCTAAATTTAAACGCAATGTAACATGTTCAAAAAAACACGCATGCCGTATGATTTTGAAGTTATTGACAAAGAGGAAATCTTGATTAATTCATTCTCGTTAACATATTAATAAACAGCATCATGACCAAAAAAATAAATGCAAAAAAACATAACACCCCGAAAAAATCTTATATAAAAACCATTTTTTAAAGTCCAAATAAAAATAACAAAAACCTATATCACTCACTCGAATCCAGCCACGGTAAATTATCGTGAGTTTCTATTCTTGACAAAGGTGATATATGCATAATGAAGAATTCCCATTTAACACATTGTTCGGCTGGCTCGATATTTTATACACGCAAGCTATTCAAGGCGGACTGGGTACTGACTCAGCAAAAGAACTGGCATATCACTATCGGAGCATTTCCCCTGATATTCATCAGGCAGCAGAAAGCCTGATTACCTGGGAATCAAGTAAAGCTGCCACTAGCGGATTTATTACTGGTTTAGGAGGTGTAGTCGCATTACCTGTGACACTTCCTGCTGGACTAACTGGCCTGCTCTTTATTCAATTCCGCATGATTGCTGCTATTGCCATCCTTGGTGGTCATTCACCGAATGATATCCGTACAGGTCATCTTATTTATCTATGCCTTGGTGGCAGCGTAGCAAAAGAGTTGCTGCATAACGCTGGTCTTCATCTTTTGAGACAGCTTTCGTCGGCAGCGCTGGAGACTGTGACTGAAAAGGCGGTCACGACATTGATGACGCGGATCACAACTGGCGTTGCTGCTGGCTCCGTTGCCCGTCTGCTTCCTTTGGTCGGAGGCATAATGAGTGGTGGCATGGACTGGGTACTGGTTCGTTCATCAGGTGCACTAGCTTGCGAAGTTTTCCTCTCTGAATAACACCCCATCCTCTAAAACTCATACAAGGATAAACCATGACACGTCTCGCATCCCGCTTTGGGCGGGTGAATTCCGTTCGCCGTGACCGCCCGTTAACCCATGATGAACTGGCACAGTATGTGCCCAGCGTCTTCAGTGATAGCAAACATGAGTCCCGCAGCGAAAGGTATACCTGCATTCCGACCATATCCCTGCTGGAAAATCTGCAGCGTGAAGGTTTTCAGCCGTTTTATGCCTGCCAGACTCGTGTTCGTGACCCGGACAAACGCGAACATACCAAGCATCTACTCAGGCTCCGTCGGGAAGGCCAGATCACTGGTCAGCAGGTGCCTGAAATCATTTTGCTCAACAGCCATGACGGCTCGAGCAGTTACCAAATGCTGCCAGGGCTGTTTCGTGCAGTTTGCGCCAACGGACTGATTTGTGGAGATAGCTTTGGTGAAGTGCGCGTGCCACATAAAGGTGACGTTGTTGGCCGGGTGATAGAGGGAGCGTATGAAGTTTTGAACGTGTTTCAACGCGTTGAAGAGCAGCGCGAAGCCATGCAGTGCCTGAATCTGTCCGCACCGGCCCGCCAGACCTTTGCTCATGCGGCTCTGAACTATCGCTACGGCGAAGAACACCATCCTGTCACCGAGTCTCAGCTCCTGACCGCCCGCCGCTGGGAAGACAAGCAGGATGACCTATGGACGACCTACCAGCGTGTACAGGAAAACCTGATAAAAGGTGGTTTGACGGGGATTTCCGCAAAAGGTAAGCGGGCCCATACGCGAGCGGTAAAGGGTATCGATGGCGATATTAAGCTCAACCGTGCGCTATGGGTGATGGCCGAGCAGATGTTGCAACTCTCCTCATAACGCCTCCTTTTTGGCATTTTTTCAAAAAAATAAATCTACCGGTGGACATCACCTGTCCACCCGCTTCGTTACGTTACTCGGGCTAACTATCTGGCAACATGGAGAACGTAATGGCGATTTATCGCGCAGACCCTGATTTGTTTTTTCTCGCACAGTGTCATAACGATGACCTGGTACTTCTGGTTTCCTTGATGACGCACGACCCGAAAGATGGCTCGCTGCGTTGGTCAGAAACCTTAACCGGTTCGGATGACTACAAGCGCTATTACCCCAACCACCAGCAGTACTGGCAGGGCATTGTGGCGGAGGTACAGACCTTCGGTGCGAACAGCCTTGCCAGTGTACTGCGTCGGGGTAAAGGCGTGGCGTACCGCGAAGTCCTGTGCGATGCCTGCGATAAAATGAAGGTGAACTACAGCAAAAATGCCAGCACGGAAAATATCGAACTCAATATGCTGCTAAAAGTTCTGGAGAAAAGCCTGTCTGATATGTCACCTGATGAACTGAAAGAGTTTGCCAGCGGCATGGAGATTGAACTCACTAATCCGACGCCTGAACTTATCCTGATGGCAATACAGACAGCCATCCGGGCATCAGGCTTTGCTGCTTACAAAATGACAGTCGTTATTGTAAGCACTGTAGCGAAAGCACTGCTGGGGCGAGGGTTGCAGTTTGGTACCTACGTGCTGCTAACCCGCTCTATTAGCGTGTTAGCGGGGCCGGTCGGATGGGCGTTGAGCTCACTCTGGCTAGCCACCGATTTAGCTGGACCTGCTTATCGGGTCACCATTCCCGCCTGTTTGCTTATCGCTTACATGCGGCAGAAGGCGCTTTATCTCCCGGCATGACGCCTCTATTGAGCAACCAAGGAACGATGCTTATGTCTGAAGACAGCGTGTCCCACGACAGTTTGGCTGTCCGACTGACTCTGATTATCAGTCGGTTATTAATGGGAGAGTCGCTTTCCATTAGTGTTTTAGCAAAAGAGTTTAATGTCTCTACGCGCACACTGAGGAGGGATTTTAATCAGCGGTTAATCTATCTCGATATTGAACATCGGGAAGGTATTTACCGACTGGCGCAGTCTCTGCCTGGGCACCGAACGGACGGTGACATTATTCACTTTGCCAGAGTGACGCACATGGCGCAGTTTTTCCCTGGATTGGACAGCAAACTATTGTCTATCTTGTTGAATAAAAATGAGGGGTCACCTTATGTAGTCTACCATGCACCGCCTAAAAATATGCCCACGCTCTTTGGCGGTTTTTATCGGATCACTCAAGCCATTATGGACAGTGTCATAATTAGTCTGAATGTACAGGGGGTTCAGTACCATCAGCTTGCGCCTTACCGACTTATTTATTACGAAGGATATTGGTATCTCGTTGGGGAATATAACCTCACCATTCAGGTTTTCTTATTATTCCACATTACCGATGTCACATTAAGTAGAAAGCGTTTCGTTAAGAAACCTACCATCACAGAACTAACAATGGAAGTGGATTTTATTATGTCTCTTCCTCACTTTCAATTTGTACGCAACTTGCTTTTTAATTTAAATAAAAAATAAGGAACCAAATATGAAGCGTTTAATTATCGCTGCCGTTATATGTGCAACTTCAGCCTCAGCATTTGCTTTTGGTAGTCGCGATCACTGGACTACGTCATATGAGCAAGGTACAGATCAGTATGTTATTACGGGTACCGGCAATTCCCGGCTCTATATCTCCTGCACCACTGAAGATAATATGTTTGTTCAATACACCGATGCAGCAGGCCGTCAGTTAAGTACCCTAGACCCAGGCGGTAAGTTGTACGGTGTCGTTGACAGAGACAACCTGATGACTATCAATGACTCTGCCTCCCCCCTCGGTGCTGCACAACTCAAACTCTTCTGGAAACGCCTGAGAGAAGGTCAACAGGTCACCATCAGTTCTGCAGGTATGCTGACAGGGAAATTTACTCTGAAGGATGCAGATAAGGTCTTGCCTGAGATGGCTAAGTCTAATTGTCATACAGGACTTTAATTAAGGGTATAAAGCAGATTGAATATCTGCTTTGTTGAATCATTGAAAACCCTAAAGGGAATATTAATACTTCGTATTAATAGCCATCATAAAACCTCCCTTCCTAAAGGTTTCCCTCCTTACGGATTGTTTACCATAGTATATGTCTCACCGAAGTAAATAAATACCGCATAACAACATGACTGACGCCCCTACATGCAGGGGCGTCAGCCTTATGCCGTTTTTTAAAAACCCTTTTATCCCAACAAGCCGCCATCTCACGGGATAGCGGCTTTTCATTTATTGGAGTTAGCCATGCAATATCAAACCCAGCAGCGCGTTATCCAGATAGCACTGACCTTGCTCGAAAAACAAATGAAGCAGAAACCCGTTAGTTTTAATTCAAGCGCTGAGACACTGCAGTACCTACGTCTGCAAATGGAGCAACTCGAACGTGAGGTGTTTATGGTGCTGTATCTGGATACTCAGCACCGCCTTATTGCCAGTGAAACTACGTCATTGGGCACCATCAACGCCACCTCTGTTTATCCACGGGAAATTATCAAAATTGCTTTAGGCCACAACGCAGCGGCAGTGGTCTTTGCACACAATCACCCATCAGGTTCCGCAGAGCCCAGTGGTGCAGATCGTGCGGTGACAGAGCGTTTGATCGAAGCGTTATCTCTGGTGGATATCAGGGTATTAGACCATGTCGTCATGGGACACGGTGAGTCAATTTCTTTCGCCGAACGCGGCTGGCTATGAGGAGGTTACCTGATGACTTCAAATTCTAAAGCAATGACACCGACTGAAGCCTGGCAAACTCTGCTGGCTTACCTGTTCCAGCAACATTATGGTCTGACGCTAAACGATACCCCATTTAGTGAAAGTCGGGTCATACAGGAGCATATCGATGCCGGGATATCGCTGGCAGATGCGGTGAATTTCCAGGTTGAGCGCTATGCATTGATACGGACAGACCGTAAGGGTTTTACGGGGCTGGGGCTGGAGCACTCTCCTTATCTTCTAACCGCAGACATTTCCAAAGCACTACGAGCAACAGGCCTTCTAGCAAGTAACGAGGAATGATAAATAGAGTTTTTAAACTAAATGGTGCCGATCAAATGTAACTGGTTCGGCATCAACACCATGAATATACATAAGTAGGTTACTGTTTAATTTGACTTTATATGAGTAAAGAAATTTCAAGGCTATCCAGAGTATGGGTCTGCTGGTTTCGAGAAGCGGATTAAATTGTTAAGATGCAGACAATAAGCCAAAAGGCGGAGAATAGAATGAATTCTGTAGAATTATTTGCCGGTGCTGGCGGCTTAGCTATGGGGTGTGAGATTGCTGGTTTTGAGCATCTTGCCGTAGTTGAGTGGGATAAATGGGCTTGTGATACAGTCCGTGAGAACCAAAAGAGTGGCTTCCCTTTACTGCATAACTGGAAACTGTTTGAAGGGGATGTAAGAGAGTTTGATTGGACGCAAATTCCACAAGGTATAGACCTTCTGGCTGGAGGCCCACCCTGCCAGCCATTTTCTATTGGCGGTAAGCATAAAGCTAACTCCGATTCAAGAGATATGTTCCCTGCAACAGCGGAATCTATCAGGCAAATTCGCCCTAAGGCCTTCATAGTTGAGAATGTTAAAGGCTTGACTCGTGCAACCTTCACGAGCTATTTCCAATACATCCAGTTACAGCTTGAATTTCCTCAAGTCGCTCCACGGAATGGGGAGGACTGGAGCGAACACTTGAAACGTTTGCAGGAAGAAAAAACTAGTGGGAAAAGCAAAGGTAAAGGACTGACATACAACGTAATTGCAACACTAGTAAACGCTGCAGACTTTGGCATTCCACAAAAGCGCGAGCGTGTCTTCATTGTTGGGTTCCGCGATGATCTTGAGATCGAATGGTCATTCCCTAAGCCAACTCACAGTCATGAGGCGCTTATGTATGAACAATGGATCACAGGCGATTATTGGAGAAAACACGGCCTAAAAATGCCAGAAATACCAAATAAATTGGTTAACCGTGTTGCTAAACTGCGTAAAAATCCGCCGGATACTCTGCCTTGGAAAACGGTAAGAGATGCTATCGCCGATTTACCTGATCCTGAAACAAAGGATGCGAATAAAATCCGAAATCACACTTTCCAAGCAGGAGCACGAATTTATCCCGGTCATACGGGGAGTCCTTTGGACCTTCCAGCTAAAACTCTTAAGGCTGGAGATCACGGTGTGCCTGGTGGCGAGAATATGCTGGTACGTGACGATGGTTCCGTCCGCTACTTTACTGTACGAGAAAGCGCTCGGATTCAAACCTTCCCTGATACTTACCGTTTTCATGGTAGCTGGACAGAGACGATGAGACAGTTAGGTAATGCAGTGCCAGTTCATTTGGCTTACTGCGTTGCAAGCAGTGTTGCGGAGAAATTACTAGCTTCTGAGATAGGTGACATCTTGAGGCTGGGTAACAATGATAAAAGGGTTTCTGCATGACAGGTAAAGTCATCCCATTCAATCCACTTGATAAGCATAATTTGGGGGCCAGCGTTGCAGAGGCCCTATTAAGTAAGGAAGCACATCCTCTTGACGAGTTGACTCCATTTCCTGGTGCCGGAATTTATGCAATTTATTACACCGGTGATCACCCAGCATATGAGCAGTTGGCTGAAATGAATCGTGATGACAAATTTAAATTGCCGATTTATGTGGGTAAAGCCGTCCCTGCAGGAGCTCGAATGGGGCTGACCAACCCAGAAAAGGTAGGTAATGTTCTCTTTAGACGATTGAAAGAACACGCCGAAAGTGTCAAAGCAGCTCAAAACCTCACGGTTGATGATTTTTATTGCCGCTTTTTGGTTGTTGATGATATCTGGATACCTCTAGGCGAATCCCTTGTCATTTCTCGATTTAAACCGATTTGGAACTCGTCAATTGATGGTTTCGGCAATCATGATCCAGGCAGACATCGCTATACGGGTTTACGTCCTCGCTGGGACTTCATGCATCCGGGTAGAGGTTGGGCACAAAATCTACGTGAGCGCGATGAAAGCGTGGATGAACTGATTAGAGACGCCAAGCAATACTTGCAAAACTTGCCTCCTAGTTTGGCCCAAAAGTTTATTGAAGCTGAAGGCGACTAAATGTCATGTTATGTATATACGGTGACTTTACTCTTGAGTAAGTTAATCGCGGTAGAGCCCGCTAAAACTGCTTAACAAACTGTGATATTTTACTTTAGGCCCATCAATAGGCCCAAAGCAAAAGTTGAATCAGGTTTTAAATTTTATAAATCATTAAGTTACATGGTGAATTCAGACTCCCCCAGCCCACCAAACAAGGTTTCGGTTATTACCAGATAAGGCCGTTACCGCAAAGAAAGCCGCAGCCCGCAAGGGTTTGCGGCTTTTTTATTGCCTGTTATCTGCCGGTAAGCTCTGTATACAACCGGCATTTTTGGTTATACGTTTAGTTATATCCCCTCCATATAACTACAAAGCGTATTACTAAAATGGCTCGGACCACCACACCACTCACCAACACAGAAATCAAAGCCGCGAAGGCTAAAGATAAAGAACACACTTTGCAGGATGGTGGAGGTCTTTACCTTTTGATCAAACCCAGCGGTGTCAAGATATGGCGCTTTAACTACTATCGGTCTGACACGAAAACGCGAGCGCTGATCAGTTTTGGCGCCTACCCTTCAATCTCGCTTGCCGATGCGCGCCAGTTGAGAGAGAACGCCAAATCGCTCCTCGCTAAAAATTTCGATCCTCAAAACCATCAGCGAGAGCTCACTGAAGCTGAAACGGCGATGAACTCGCACACCTTTGCAAAGGTCGCTGAAGCTTGGATGCAGATTAAAAAATCTGAAATCTCTCCGGACTATGCCAAAGACGTCTGGCGCTCTATCGAAAAAGATTTGCTCCCAACCCTGGGTAATCTCCCCGTCAGCCTGATCAAAGCAAAGACGGTAATCAGTGCGCTTGAACCGGTATCCGGTCGCGGAGCATTAGAAACTGTCAGACGTCTGAGCCAGCGGGTTAACGAAATCATGATATATGCTGTTAACTCTGGCCTGATTGACGCTAACCCAGCCTCAGGTATTGGCCGGGCATTCAAGAAACCAGCCAAAGAACACATGCCAACGATACGGCCTGAAGAATTACCCGCATTCATGAAAGCCGTTTCTCTGGCGAGTATCGACCTCACCACGCGTTTAGTGATCAAGTGGCAGTTACTGACTTTGGTACGGCCAGCTGAAGCGGCTGAAACTGCGTGGGAGGATATCGATATCGAGAACAAAGAATAGCGGATCCCCGCGCACAAAATGAAAGGTAATCAGAAGCGCAAAGCTAGCGGTTACATTCACGTTATCCCGCTTTCTGAACCCGCGCTGGATATCCTGCAAACTCTTTCGCCACTCAGCCAGCATCGGGAACACGTTTTCCCCTCCATCAAAAAACCCAAAGCCCCAATGAACAGCCAGACGGCCAACGCAGCCATAAAACGTATGGGGTATCAGGATATGCTGGTGATAAGCATAATATTAGAGTGACTGCTGTAATCTCAGTTCAAGAGGTATCCAATAAAATAATAAAACCCGAGTTAAATCAATAACCCCCATCCACCTTTAAGCAATTACAATATCCCTCTCAGACATAAAATCTTTTAGTAATTTATTTAAATCATATCGTGATCGATGTAATTTATACAAAGTAGTCAATGAAAAACGTCGAGCCTCCATTAATCTAAAAAATTAGAGAATAATTAATACCTATTTTTTGATCTGGCTCAATTAGCTCGATTGACGGAAGTCTAATCAAAGTGCAATCTAATTAAGCAGTAATTACACAGTTATAAACCCCTTATTAAAAACACAAACGAAAATAATATTTTCATCTTTAACGCAAAAGGAAACAAAAAATGACTGACAGACGACCAATCAACAAAGATGTAAATGTTCCAAAACCTGGTGGTGGTGAACAACCGAGGGCTCGAAACGAGGATGGACAGTTGCGTAAAAAGCGTGATGATGCAGGGAAACCACGGGATCAAAAGTAATTATAGAAGTTCAAATTGATTAATTTATTCAATATTTAAAACGCCTGATAAAAATAAATCGGGCGCTTTACATTTTAATAATTCGCAACTACTTTCCTGAGTGTATATCTACTATAATTATAATATTGAATTCAAGTAGCCTATACTTATAACTGGCCTCATGAAAACTTGTTACCTCCACACGACTACATCACCACCCAACTTTCCCACAGAGCCTTGGGTAAAAAGTATGGTCTGAGTGAAGACGCCATCAGAAAACGCGCCAGGACTGATGGTTGGGTACGCAATAACAGGTACGCAAATAGTACGCAGCAACAACACTTAAAACCTGCAGTGATTAACGTTCCCCCTCTCACACAATTCAATGCTCAACTGATACAGAAGTACGAAATAAATCGAGCCAGGGAAAGTCATGAGCCCAATGAATACTGGCTAAACCACATGCAACAGCGCTTTGTGTATGAGTATCTCAAAGACCTGAATCAGTCAGCAGCATACCGTCGTGCCGGGTACAATTGCGCACTGGGATCTCTTTGCGCAGCAGCTTCACGCCTGTATAGAAATGTTAAGGTGAATCGCGCAATTCAGTCCGCGATGAAAGACCGGTTAGCTTCTGTCCGGTTAAGCACCGATGATGTAATGCGCCAGCTTTGGAATATCGTCATTGCAGATCCAAACGAGCCCATTCAGTACCGGCGAGTTAATTGCCGAAAATGTTGGAGCGATATTGCTCGGGATCCGACAGACGACCCGAACCCCGATTGCGGGTTTTATTTCGGTGAAGGTATTGGTGAGATCTACCACAGCGACACTCGAGAAATTTCTGTCGAGGCGACAAGCTTATACGCAGGAGGGCACAGCGGTTGACCTGCGTACAGAGGAACTGTGGTATCTGAAATTACTTAACAATGTGCAGGCAGAAATCCATTAAAATGGCATGTACGACATTCTGGAAAAGAAATACTTCACTTTTGAGGTAGATAACAAGAAATCTGGATATCCCCTTACCGGCCACAGGGATCATCCCCAGCGGCCTGTGTTTGAATTCATCTCCCAAAATACTCTGTCTGCTACTGCAACGCTTTCACATTGTTTTCGTGATGCCGCTCACCCCTTAAAACTGCCTGTTTCCCTTATTTTCCCAGCAGCATACAGTCAGCATGCGTTGAAAATACCTGCTTCGAGAGGGAGTTAAACAAGAATGAGATCGGTTGATGTCTGTTTCAGTGCCTGCTGTGCCTCTTCGCCGATGTCCGTATCGGTAATGATGGCGTCGATTTTATCCATTGGCAGCACAAGGTTGTATCCCCGACGACCAAACTTGGTGGAATCGGTGACGACAACAACCCGCTGGGCAGCCTCAGCCATAATGCCGCTGATACTGTAACCCTCATTAAACGTCGTGATGCCAGATGCCGCATCCAGGCCATCGGCACCGACGAACATCAGGTTGGCGACAATCCCCTGCAAGGCATATTCGGTAATGTTGCCATGCAATGAACGCGTTTTATGTCTCAGCGTTCCGCCACACACCACCAGCGTGATATCGGGGTTCTCGGAAAGCACAAAGGCAGCCGGTAAATTATTGGTAATGACTGTGATATCGCCGAATTTCACCAGTTCTTCAGCAAGTAGCATCGTAGTACTACCACTGTCGAGGATCACGGTATTACCTGGCTTCACCATGCCAGCGGCCGCCAAAGCGATACGTTTTTTAGGATCACTGGCCTGAAGATAACGTTCCTCCATCACCATTTCATGCTGCTGGTTATCCTGTCCGCGGCTCTCCTTCTCTTGCCGCCTGGCCGCTCCGCCATGAAAACGGGTCAATTCACCTTTTTGGTCCAGCAAAGTCAGGTCAGAGCGAATGGTCACTTCGGAAACACCGAAAGCACTCGAAAGCTCCGCAACCTGAACATTCCCCTTCAGATTGACTAACTCAATAATTCTATTGCGACGATCGAAAGTATTCATTCTGTTTAGCCCAAAACGCCATATAGGCCTTAGTGTAAACAAAAGACTTCGCAATGAGGAGAAAAAAATAGTCCGAATGTGAAACACGTAACCTTGTTTTACCGAACTATCCATTTGTGTACAGAATGAAATTACACGGCACAGCACGCCAAACGAAAGAAAACGAATGAAATAACTTACGAAATATTACGATCATCATCACGAAAAACAAAAATCGCTATTGTCTGGATTTCGGAAAGATACGAACATCTTCGAAAACAAACGGAGGAAAAATGAAAGAATTAATATCAAAACATAAGAATGGCGAAAGTATCGGTATTTGCTCAGTCTGCTCGGCCCACCCTTTGGTGATCGAGGCTGCACTTAGGGAAGACCTACAAACCAGCCGAAAAGTCCTCATCGAGGCCACGTCCAATCAGGTTAACCAGTTCGGTGGCTATACCGGTATGTTGCCCATTGATTTTCGCGATTTTGTTCTCGCGATAGCCGAGAAAATCGGCTTTCCTGTTCAGCGCTTGATATTAGGGGGCGATCATCTGGGGCCAAATTGCTGGCAGAGCGAAAATGCTGAAAGTGCAATGAGTAAAGCGGAAGTCTTAATCGCGCACTACGTGGAAGCTGGTTTCAGTAAAATCCATCTGGATGCTTCAATGTCCTGTGCGGATGATCCTATTACGCTGGATCCTTTTATTGTCGCTCAGCGTGCAGCACGTTTATGCCGGATCGCGGAAAAAGTGGCAACACCGCAGCAAAAAGCGTCTCTGACTTACGTCATTGGTACGGAAGTGCCGGTTCCCGGCGGCGAAGCATCAGCCATTCAGCACGTGCACGTTACCGCCGCCAGAAACGCGAAAGCGACGCTAAATATGCACCATCAGGCATTCCGTGAAGCCGGTTTGGAAGAAGCCATCAATCGGATCATCGCTGTCGTGGTTCAACCCGGCGTTGAGTTCGATCACAGCAGGGTGATCCATTATCAGCCCGATCTCGCACAAGATTTATCAGCCTATATAAAAACCACACCACTGGTTTACGAGGCACATTCCACCGATTACCAGACCCGGAACTCCTACCGCAATCTGGTAAACGATCATTACGCCATTCTCAAAGTCGGACCGGCGCTAACTTTTGCATTGCGTGAGGCTGTCTTTGCACTCGCAAATATCGAACAGGTCCTCATTGCACCAGAATCCCGCAGCCAGCTCCTGACGGTAATCGACGGCGTCATGCTTGATGAACCGGGTTACTGGAAAAAGTATTACAACCCGACATTCAGCCTGTCTCTGATCGACCTTCATTTCAGCCTTTCTGATCGTATCCGCTACTACTGGCCACACGCGCGTATCAACCGGGCGATGGAAGTGCTGATCAGTAACTTACAATCCCTGGATATCCCGCTGGGACTGCTAAGCCAGTATCTGCCAGCCCAGTTCGAACGTGTGATGGCAGGCGCTCTGGCCAGCGATCCTCATGAACTGATCATCGACAAAATTCAGGACGTCTTACGCGCCTATCACTTTGGCTGTACTCCACAAAGAGCAACCTGCGGAGAGTGCAGCCATGCATAACTGCGAAGTCTTCATTAAAACCGGTATCGCCTTTAAAGATTATTACGACGCGCTGACGCATATCGGTAAATGCATGGTGGAAGCGGGTGTTGTTGAGAATAGCTATCCGCAGGCGCTGCTTGACCGTGAAGCGGAATACCCCACCGGTATCCAGCTTGAAAAACACGCGGTCGCCATACCGCATTGCGATTCTACACATGCCCTCACGCCAGCCATTTACCTGATACGCCCCGATGCACCGGTTGAATTCTTTCAGGCTGACGATGAAGGCACGGTGCCGGCGTCATTGATTGTGGCGCTGATCGTCACGCATCCGTCGGAGCAACTGGTGTTATTGCGTCAATTATTCAGCCAGTTGCAGGATCCTGCGTTTTTCGAAGGCTTGCTGACGGTCCCCGAAGATCAGCTGGCAGCCTTGTTTAAACAGCATGTATTTGCCGCGACTCCCCTAAAGGCGGCAGCAGTCTCTGCCTGAAGTTATTGTGAACATAGAAGGTGTTTTGAACAAAGACGCTTTTATGACCAACGCTGTACCCGAAGTCCTACAAAAAATAACACCAAAAACAGACCATCAAGGAGTCTTACCGTGAAACGAAAAGTCATTGTCGCCTGTGGCGGCGCTGTTGCCACCTCAACGCTGGCGGCAGAAGAGATTAAAGAGCTGTGTGAAGCTCACGGCATACAGGTGGAGATCGTTCAGTGCCGCATCAATGAAATTGAAACTTTCATGGATGGCGTACACCTGATTTGTACCACAGCCAAAGTCGACCGCACGTTCGGGGATATTCCGCTGGTCCACGGCATGCCGTTTATCTCTGGTGTGGGCATGGAAACTTTGCGTGAAACAATACTGACCCTGTTACAGGAGTAAGCCATGTTTACCGAAATTATGCGCTACATCCTCGATCTCGGGCCAACAGTCATGCTGCCCGGAGTGATCATCATTTTCTCCCTGATATTAGGGATGAAGCTGGGTGATTCTTTTAAATCTGCGATTCATATAGGGATTGGTTTTGTAGGTATCGGACTGGTCATTGGCCTGATGCTGGATTCCATCGGACCTGCCGCGAAAGCGATGGCTGAGCATTTTGAAATCAATCTGCAGGTTGTGGATATCGGCTGGCCGGGTTCATCGCCGATGACCTGGGCATCACAAATTGCTCTGGTCGCCATTCCTATTGCGATCGGTGTGAATATCCTCATGTTGCTGACACGCATGACGCGCGTCGTCAACGTGGATATCTGGAACATTTGGCACATGACCTTTACCGGCGCCATGTTGCATCTCGCGACAGGCTCCTACTGGCTCGGAATCATGGGGGTGGTTGTGCATGCGGCGTTTATCTACAAACTGGGTGACTGGTTTGCCAGAGACACGCGGAATTTCTTCAATCTCGAAGGTATCGCTATTCCTCACGGTTCATCAGCTTACCTCGGGCCTATTGCCGTACTGGTCGATACCATTATTGAAAAAATCCCCGGCCTGAACAAAATTCACTTCAGCGCAGATGACGTACAAAAACGTTTCGGCCCTTTTGGTGAACCTGTCACCGTCGGTTTTGTGATGGGGCTTATCATCGGCTACCTCGCCGGTTATGACATCAAAGGCGTATTGCAACTGGCGGTTAAAACCGCTGCGGTCATGCTGCTGATGCCACGGGTGATCAAACCGATCATGGATGGTTTAACGCCCATTGCACGCCATGCCCGTAGCCGTCTTCAGGCCCGCTTCGGAGGGCAGGAATTCCTGATTGGTCTGGATCCGGCGCTGTTGCTCGGCCATACCGCCGTTGTCTCTGCCAGCCTGATCTTTATTCCGCTGACGATTCTGATAGCGGTACTGGTTCCGGGAAATCAGGTCTTGCCGTTCGGCGACCTCGCTACCATCGGCTTCTTTGTCGCCATCGCGGTCGCAGTGCATCAGGGCAACCTGTTCCGCACGTTAATCTCCGGATGCATCATCATGAGTATCACCCTGTGGATTGCCACGCAGACCATTGATTTGCACACCCAGCTGGCAGCAAATGCCGGTGCCTTAAGCGCGGGTGGCCGGGTTGCCTCAATGGATCAGGGCGGCTCACCGATCACGTATCTGCTGATTCAACTCTGTACGCTTAAAAACATCGCGGGGTTGAGCATCATTGGCGTGATTTACGCCATCGGTGTCTTCCTCACATGGCGTCGCGCCTGCAATTTCATCAAAACCGAAAAGCTGGCCGCTGAACTGGCCAACGCTTAAAACTTCGTTCCGGCGGGGGGAATCCCCCGCTAAAAGGAAACTGACTATGAAATCTGTCGTTGTACATACGGGCGGGAAGATGAGCGTTGAAGAGAGCCCGATGCCTGAACTTAATGCTCCCGATGACGTGCTGGTGTGTGTTGCCTATTCCGGCCTGTGCGGCTCTGATATTCCACGCATTTTTTCCAACGGTGCGCATTTTTATCCGATAACACTCGGCCACGAATTCAGCGGCCACGTGGTCAGCACCGGCACAGAGTGCGGTGATTTACAGGAAGGTGATGCCGTGGTTTGCGTACCGTTATTGCCTTGTTTTCAATGCGAGGAGTGCTGCAAAGCAGCGTACTCACAGTGTAAGCACTATCAGTTTATTGGATCCCGCCGCGATGGCGGGCACGCCGAATTTGTCGTGGTTTCACGTAAAAACCTGTTCAGGCTGCCGAAAGGCACTTCGCTGATGCAGGGCGCATTTTTTGAACCCATAACCGTCGGCTTACATGCCTTGAAACTGGCGGGTGGATGCGAGGGCAAAGAAGTGGTCGTGATTGGCGCAGGCACTATCGGCCAGCTCATCATTCAGGCCGCTGCCGCATTGGGTGCAAAATCCGTCACCGCGATTGATATCAATCCCCGGCGACTGGACCTGGCGTTAAGTACCGGTGCCACCCATGCCTGCGACAGTGCAATTATGAGTGAGGAGGAAATCCGTCAGCATTCTCATGAACGCCGCTTTAATCAGTTAATCCTGGAAACTGCGGGTACGCCGCAAACCGTGGCACTGGCTCTGGATATAGCAGGTCCGAAAGCGCAGGTCGCGCTGGTGGGCACCTTACACAAAGATCTGACGCTAAACGTTGTCACCTTCAGCCATATTTTACGCAAAGAACTGACGATACTGGGCAGCTGGATGAATTACTCTGCGCCGTGGCCGGGCAGCGAGTGGCAGCAGGCGACGCAGTTATTTGCCGAAAATAAGATGAACCTGGAGCCGCTTATTGCAAGCCTCAGCACGCCGGAGGAGTTCGTCACAGATGTGATTTCGCTGGCGGGCAAGCCGATGACCGGCAAAATTTTGCTGGATATGACAGGGAGATGAAACAATGTATCTGATTTCAAACAGGGAAATGCTGTTGGCGGCGCAGCGCGAAGGATATGCCGTACCGGCCTTTAACATCCACAATCTGGAAACCGTTCAGGTCGTTGCCGAAACTGCAGCAGCCATGAGTTCGCCAGTGATTCTGGCGGGTACACCGGGCACATTCAGCTATGCGGGAACGGATTACCTGATTTCAATTTGTCAGGAAGCGGCGCGGAAATATCGCCTTCCGCTGGCGCTGCATCTGGATCATCATGAAGAACAAAGTGATATCGAAACAAAAGTTCGCGCGGGTATTCGATCAGTAATGATCGACGCCTCACATTTTCCCCTGCCAAAAAATATCGAAAAAGTCAGGCAAGCAGTACGTTTGTGCCACGCATTCGATGCCAGCGTTGAAGCTGAACTCGGTCGTCTTGGCGGGCAGGAGGATGACCTGGTGGTGGACGAAGGCGACAGCTTCTTTACCGATCCGGTCGTGGCGAGACATTTCGTCGATGCCACCAACATCGACTCACTGGCCGTTGCGATCGGTTCCGCTCATGGCTTGTATCAGGGCGAACCTAAACTGGATTTCACCCGACTGGGGCAGATCCGGCAACTGGTCGATATCCCACTGGTGCTGCATGGTGCATCAGGGGTCCCGGAGAAGATGATTCATCAGGCGATCGAACTGGGAATTTGCAAAGTTAACGTTGCTACAGAACTGAAGATCGCCTTTGCTGAGGGTATAAAGCAGTATTTCTCCGAGCATCCTGAAGCGAACGATCCGCGAAAATACGTCGTGCCAGGCAAAATCGCCATGCAAAAGGTCGTCGAGGAGAAGATCAGGATTTGTGGCAGCGCCGGGCGGTTGTAACCATTTTATTCATTGCTGAATATCACTCAAACCAGGCGGGGATTATCCCCGCTTAACTGGTTTTTATGGCCGGTCCGGTTGCAGCCATCCATCTGTTCTGATTTTATGGATGCTCTTCGACAGTGAATGGAAACTGCTATGACAACCCTTAACCACTTTGGTCAACCCGTCGGTGATGCCCTGCCCGACTGGCAACCGCGCGAACGCCCGACGCACGTTCAACTGGACGGTATCTGGTGCCGTCTCGAGCCACTAAGCCGCGAGCGTCACAGTCAGGATCTATTCAACGCCTGGCACAGTATTGATGACAATCGTGACTGGACGTATCTCTCGGTCGATCGTCCTGCAACGCAGGCAGAGTGCGATGCATTTATCAGTCTGCAGGAAAAAAGTGAAGACCCGGTGTTTTTCGCCGTGGTGGATTTGGCGACTCAGCGCGCGGTGGGTAGCGTCTCTCTGATGCGCATCGATGCCGTCAACGGCGTTGCGGAAATTGGCTGGGTGAACTGGTCTCCGCTGATGAAGCGCACCCGCTTTGGCACTGAAGCCATTTACCTGCTGCAACGCTATCTGTTCGATACCCTGAACTATCGCCGCTGCGAATGGAAATGCCACAGCCTGAACGAACCGTCAAAACTGGCGGCTGAGCGTTTTGGTTTTCAGTACGAAGGGACTTTCCGCCAGGCTATTGTAAATAAAGGGCGTAATCGCGATACGCTCTGGTTCTCATTGCTCGATCACGAATGGCCAGCATCAAAAAGCACCTTCGATCGCTGGTTGAGTCCGGAGAATTTCACGGCTGAAGGTCAACAGAAACAACGGCTGGAAGATCTGAGAAAGAGCTGAAAACGAAGGGAAAAGATCAACAGTTCCCGCAATTTATTGGCGCGGGAACTGTAAAAAGTGCAACGCTATGACATTGCTGTCAGCAGCGTAATGTCTGGCCAGGCATAAATAATATTGCGAGAACGCCATAACGGCCCGGCATCGGTATAACGTCCGGCTTCCTTACCACCCAGCGCGCGATAAAAACGGACAGCCGGTTCGTTGCCTTCCACCACGCCCAGCCCGGCACTACGATAACCCGCCTCAGCAAGATGTCGTAAAGCTTCGTTGATTAACCGCTTACCGATCCCCTGACGTTTAAAATCGCCAGACACGTACAGGAATTTGATTTCAGCCATTTCCCCAAATTCCGGATTTGATGAAGACGATGCCAGAGTGAAACCCGCCAGTTGTCCGTCAACCTCGGCCAGTAAAATGCACTGTCCGGCGGCCGGATTTTCAAATTTTTCCTGCCAGAAGATTTTCCGGCGCGGAACATCCAGCGCAGAAAAAGCCTCTGCGGGCGCAAGATCGCGATAGGTATCGCGCCAGATAGCGACGTGTAAGGCAGCCAGTGCATCAATATCCGCAGGCTTAGCAAAACGCAGTGATAATTCAGGCACAGGATCCCTCATTCAATGTTGATAATTATCGAAAAAAAACGCAGTCTGGCCAGTATAGTCAGTTTTTTTCTTCACGCGCCAGCAAACTGCGTTTGCGCTCAACGCCCCAGCGATAGCCGGAAATATTACCGTCGGTTTTAACTACGCGATGACAAGGGATCGCGACCGCCAGCACATTTGCGGCGCAGGCTCCGGCCACCGCGCGAACCGATTTCGGTAAGCCGATTTGACGGGCGATTTCCGCATAACTGGCGGTAGTGCCCGCGGGAATGGCGCGCAGTGCCTGCCAGACACGCTGCTGGAAAGCCGTACCGCGAATATCCAGGGGTAAGTCGAGGCCAATATGCGGCGCTTCGACAAAGCCGACAATCGACGCAATACGCTGTTCAAAGTCCGGATCGCCCCCGAGCAACTCCGCCTGCGGGAAGCTATTTTGCAACTCGATGATCAGCGCCTGCGGATCATCACCGAGTAATATCGCGCAAATTCCCCGCTGACTTTCAGCAACTAAAATTGCGCCCAGCGCAGAGTCGGCGATCGCAAACCAGACACGCACATCGCGCCCGCCGGAGCGAAAACCCTGCGGCGTCATACCCAACGTCGCACCTGAAGTTTCGTAAAAGCGGCCATCGGAAGGATAACCAGCGGCGTGGATCGCCTCGGTCACGGTAACGCTGTCTGCCAGTTTTTCGCGAACCCGTCGGGCGCGTTGCGCCTGCTGATAATCTTTTGGCGTGACCCCGGTTTGCGCTTTGAACAGGCGATGAAAATGATAGGCGCTGATGCCAACTGCTTCCGCCAGTTGATTGAGCGTCACTACTTCAGCAGACTCTTCCAGCAACCGGCAGGCTTTTTCCACCCGCTGTGCATGAAATTGTGCCAGTGAAATCACCCCCTGACGGCAACGCTTGCAGGGCCGGAAACCGGCCTGCTCGGCCGCTTCGGCATTGTCGAAAAACATAACATTTTCCGGGTTCGGCTGACGCGACGGACAGGAAGGCGCGCAGTAAATACCGGTCGTTTTTACCGCGTACACAAATTCACCGTCAGCACTGCCGTCGCAGTTAATGACCGCCAGCCAGCGCGGATCCTGCGCTGTTTTATGTATGTTCATGGTTGCCTGATAGAGAGTTTTCGATTTGCCTGACATAGTGCGCCTCACGTTTCCCGACTGATTGAATCTCAGCTTAAGCTGCTGGCCTTCGGCGCGCCCTCCGGCTCTTGCTTTCTCATTCGGTCCCCCCTTCTCAGCCACCCATCGGCTTAGATGGCGTAGCCAGAATCAACTGATAAAAGGCCAAATCCAGCCAGCGGTCAAATTTATACGCGGCCTGCCTGATTGTGCCGGTATGGCTAAAGCCGTTTTTCTCATGCAGAGCAATGCTGCCGCCGTTAGTGGCATCAATGGCGCCAATCAGCGTATGGACATCCCGCTCACGGGCGGCGTCAATCAATGCCATGAGAAGCACTTTTCCCAACCCTTTTCCGCGATGGTCTTTATGAATATAAATCGAATGCTCGACGGAGTATTTATACGCAGGCCATGCACGGAAGGTGCCGTAGCTGGCGAATCCGAGCAGTACGCCCTGTTCATCTTCCAGCCCGATCACCGGGAAGTTATTGGTCAGTTTAGAGGCAAACCATGGGGTCATACTGTCGATGTGGCGCGGTTTATAATCATACAACGCGGTGGATGTCAGGATCGCGTCGTTAAAAATATCCAGAATCGCGACAGCATGCTGGCGCTCAGTGCAGGCAATCAGTTTCATAAGTCGTTCCCGGTGGCTTTCGTTACGCGTCAAATTCCACTATAGTAGAATTAATTCCACAAAAGTAAACAACGGAACTTACCCTATGTCAATCGACCAGTTGATCGCCACCCGGTTGCAGTCATTACGCAAAGCACAGGGCCTGAGTCTTGAGCAGCTCGCCAGCCGTTCTGACGTCAGTAAAGCCATGATTTCGAAAATCGAGCGACAAGACAGCAGTCCGAGCGCCAGCCTGTTGGGACGTCTGGCGGCCAGTCTGGGCGTATCGCTCGCGCAATTGCTTGCGGAGGATAATGCCCAGTCTGCGCCGTTACGGCCGCTCGCGCAGCAGGAAGTCTGGCAGGATCCGGATATCGGCTATTTACGTCGACAGGTGACGGCGCATGAAGAACACGGCGGCCCGGAACTGGTGGAAATCACCCTGCCCGCGGGCACCCGCGTCAGCTATCCGGGCTGGAGCCATCAGGCTTACCGGCAGCGTTTATGGATGGTGGAGGGCTCACTGAATATAGATTACGGCGCACAGAATTATGCGTTATCCGCCGGAGATGCGCTGACGTTTGGCGTCGATCTGCCGATTACGTTCAGCAATCCCGGCGAACACCCTTGCCGCTATTTGCTGGTGATGAGCGACAAATAGCGGCAACGCGTCGGGCTTATTGAGGAGCAGAAACGACACCTTTTACCGAGATATCCAGCGGACCAAAATATTTGATTTTGATCTGCTCCCAGGTGCCGTCAGCTTTGATTTTCGCCAGTCCGTCGTTGAGCAATTTTTTCATTTTGTCGTCGCCCTTACGCAGGCCAAATGATGAACCGATGCTGAACAGTTTATCGTCGCGCACTTCCGGGCCGGTCAGGGTGAAGTCTTTACCTTCCGGTTTATTAAGGAAACCAAAGGTCACCGCCACCGCCGGGCTGAGTGCGCCATCAAGGCGTCCGGCGATCAGGTCCTGATAAATAGTATCCTGATCGGCATAGGCCACTACGTCCACGCCCTTTGGCTGCCAGTAAGCATTGGCGTAGGTTTCCTGAATAGAGCCCTGCTGCACCGCGATGTGTTTGCCCTGCAAAGATTCCGGCGTCGGCAGCAGCGGGCTGCCTTTTTGCACCACCAGCTTTGTCGGGATATGGAAGACAAAATCGCTGAAGTCGATCACCTTACGGCGTTTTTCCGTCGGCCCCTGGGGTGAAATAAAATCGACTTTTTTAGCCAGCAGCGAAGGGATTTCGGCATCAAAACTGCTGACCACAAATTCACAATTCACCTTCATCTCTTTGCAGATGGCGTTGGTAATGTCGATCTCAAACCCGGTCGGTGCACCGCTGGCGTCACGGAACTGGAACGGCGGGAACGCTAAGTCAGCGCCCACACGCAGAGTTTCGCCCCCGGCGTGCGCCATTGAGCTGCCCAATGACAACGTCAAAATGCCAGCCGCCACGTACTTATGGAACATCGTTTTCTTCAACATTATTCTCATCCCCGAAGTGATTGTTTTGACTGCCAGCTTAAAAATTCTTCCCGTACCGCGTGAAGTTTGGTTTCGTCCTGATACAAATCCAGCGCTGTCATCGCCAGCGCTTTTGCGCCCTGCAACATGCCCTGCAAACCGGCGGCGGAACCCGCGGCAGCCGCAAATTCCGGCGTATGCGGCAGCACATCGCCGATACGGATATAGGGATGGATCGCCGCCGTTATCTGGCTGACATTGCCGATATCCGAAGAGCCGATACCGCCGCTTAACGGTGGCGGAACCACCTCCACGCCCAGCGCCTCCAGATTCTGTTGGAAGTATTGCGCCAGCGTCAGGTTGTTATTGCGCTCGGCGTAGGTCAGCCCTTCTTCAATTTCCAGCCGCGCCCCGGTCATCAGCGCCGCGCCGCGTGCAGCATCAAACACTTTTTGCTTCACCCCCGACAAACCTCCGACCGTGTTGGCGCGCATCAGAAATTTCGCCTCACCGAAGGCAGGAACGATATTGGTAGCGCTGCCGCCGTCGGTAATGATGCCGTGAACGCGTACGTCGTCGGTGAACAGCTGGCGCAGTGCATTGATGCCGTTGAAGGTGTGGATCACCGCGTCGAGCGCGCTGATACCGTTTTGCGGAGCAGACGCGGCGTGGGCGGCTTTGCCATAGAATTTGAAGACCGCGTCAACGCACGCCAGACCGCCGCGCACCACCATGGTTTTATCGCGGGGATGGAACATCATCACCGCATCAACCTGGTCAAAAATACCTTTTTCGCTGAGGATAATTTTCCCGCCGCCTTCTTCTTCCGCCGGTGTACCGATGACTTCCAGGCGGCCTTTCAGCAGGTGCGATACCTGTTTCAGCGCCAGCGCAGCGGTGACGGAGGCCGTGCCGATCAGGTTATGGCCACAAGCGTGGCCGAGATCCCTCAGCGCATCATATTCTGCCAGCAGCGCAACAACCGGCCCCGGCTTCCCGCTGTCAAAGGTGGCGCGAAACGCCGTGGGCAGCCCGGCCAGTTGTTCTTCAATCTCAAAACCGGCGGCTCGCAGCGGCGCGATTAACGACGCGGCGGATTCAATTTCTTCAAAACTCAGTTCGGGATTGGCGTGGAGATTAAGCGCCAGCGTACTGGCTTCTGCGGCAAGTGAATCGACGGCGGCGATGATCTGCACTTTCTGTTCTTGTGTGGTGCAACCAGACATTTTTATTCCCTGCGGTGGTGCAAAACCAAAAATTCTTTTCTGATATGAAAATCTGGCATCACGTTAATTCGTCTCTGTACCACCAGAAATAGGGCTTTTGAGAGTTTCGGTCAAATTCAGCCTTTTTATCCGTTGCTCTTTTTACGCAAAAATTATTTTATGGTGATCACTTTTCGTGGCCTGCATCGGGTACAAAATGAACGAGAAAGACTGGCTGATCTTGCGCGCTGTTTATCAGCATAAAAATATTACCCGCGCGGCGGAGCAGCTTTATACCTCGCAGCCCGCGCTCAGTTATCGCTTACGGCAAATCGAACGCAAGCTGGCAATCCGCCTGTTTGAAGAGGGGCAAAAGGGACTGGTGTTCAGCGCGCAGGGCGATTATCTGGCACAGCATGCGGTGAGCGTGCTCAATGATTTACAGCAGCTGAAACTCAATCTGCACAGTCTGGATCAGGCGCAGCAGGGTGAGATTTCGCTCGGGGTTTCCAGCAACTTCGCGGCGTACAGGCTACCGCCGTTGCTGAGCCAGTTTCGCCAAACGCATCCGGGCATTCGCGTGAACCTGATGAGCGGCTTCAGTGAGGACATCATTCAAAAACTACTGCGCGGCGAAATTGATATGGCACTGGTGAAGGACGATTTTAACTGGAAGGAGAGCAAGCATCTGATCGAGGAAGACGATTATGTGCTGGTGAACAGTCAGGATTTCGATTTCGCGCTGCTGCCGCATATGCCGCAGATCCGCATTCATCACGGTGCGCACGTCACGCAGCTGATTGAGCGCTGGTGGAATGCTAATTTCTCGCACGCGCCCAACGTGACCATGGAAGTCGACAAGCTGGAAGTCTGCATGGCGATGGTGGAACACGGGCTCGGATACGCGATTGTCGCGACCTATTTACCGTTGCCCGCGCATTTTTACCGGCGGCCCGTCACCGTAGATGGGTCAACGGTGAAGAACCGCACCTGGCTGCTGCATCGCCATAAACTGAACGCCATCCCCCATATGCAGGCATTTATCCATCTGTTGCAGACGGCGCAACAGGGGCTGGCATCCGCTAACCGCTGAGCTTACAGGTCTAACGTGCCGTCGATCAGCGTACAGGAATCGCCACCGATCCAGGGTTCGCCGTCAATGAAGGTGACGGTGACGCGGCCATCGCGCTGGAGCTTCGTGCCCTGACGCACAAGGTATTTTTGGTCAGTATTATTGCCGTCCGGGAAACCGGCTTCTTTCAGCACCCGCGCCAGACAGGCGTTGGCGCTGCCGGTGACCGGATCCTCTTTCAGCACACCGTCTTCATCGATCAGCGCCCGCACTTCGTAATTCGCCGGGCCATTGTCATCATGCAGACCATAGACTGCCACGCCGTTGATGCCGAGCTGCGTTTGCAACTGGCTGATGGCTGCCGCGTCGGCTTTTATATTCAGGCAGTCCTGCGCGCTCTCCATCCGCACCACCAGCCAGATAATGCCCATGTCGGCCTGAACTGGCGTGACGTTGGCTTGTATTTTCCCGCCGCGCAACGCGCTGGCCAGCAAATCGTTATACTCAGCCGCCAGTGGTTTCAGCACCGCAGGAGGCGCGGAAAACGCCTGCCCGCCTACGGCCAGCTGGTTCACCTGAACCAGCCCGACGCCGCATTCCTGAATCAGATACCCCGGATTTTTTGGCGTCAGCCCGCTTTCTAACAGCGCGTACGCCGTACCCAGCGTCGGATGCCCGGCAAAAGGCAACTCTTTATCGGTGGTGAAAATACGCACGCGGTAATCGGCCTCCGGCGACGCCGGTTTGAGTACAAATGCCGTTTCCGCCAGATTGGTCCAGCGCGCCATGGCGTACATTTCATCATCCGTCAGCCCTTCGGCATCAAGGATCACGGCCAGCGCATTGCCTTTCAGTGGCACAGCGGTAAACACATCAACTTGTTTGAAACGACGCAGGCGGGTCATAGCAAATCCTTTTTAATCAGGGAGAAAGAAAGGGTGAAGTCACTGAGTTTAAGAATAATTCGATAAGTTATCGAGAAAAATGTCAGTCGCCAATGGCTGACCTATGCTTAAGGCACTTTCCATATCATTTCAATGAAAACACAAGGAACAGAAAGATGCCCGCGAAGGATTTGATAGGTATTGGCATAGGCCCCTTCAACTTAAGCCTGGCCGCGATGGCAAAGGATACGGGGAAACTCGACGCCGCCTTCTTCGATGCAAACCCGGAATTCAGCTGGCACCCCGGCATGTTATTGCCGACCGCCACCATGCAGACCTATGTCCTGCAGGATCTGGTGACGACCGTCGCGCCACGCAGCGAATTCTCCTTCATCAACTATCTGGTCGAACAGAAGAAAATTTACCGCTTTCTGGCCACCGAACAGTTGATCATCAGCCGTGATGAATTCTCCGATTATCTGCGCTGGGCCTGCGACCGCATCCCGGATCTGCATTTTTCCGCGCCGGTGGAGAGTATTGATTTCGACGATAAGCGTCAGGAATTCGTGGTGCAGAGCAAAAAAGGGGAGCACCGCGCCCGCAATATCTGTCTCGGCACCGGCCACGCGCCGTGGATACCGAAACCGGCAAGGGCAGCGCTGGGGGAAAACTGTTTTCATGCCGCCGAAATTGAACTGCGCGAGCCGGATTTCACAGGCAAACGCGTTGCCGTGGTCGGCGGCGGCCAGAGCGGCGCAGACATTATTCTCAATGCGCTGAGCGGCCACTGGGGAGAATTCGCTGAACTGAGCTGGCTCTCACGACGACCGAACTTCCAGCCGCTGGACGAGTCAATTTTCACCAACGAATACTTCACGCCGGAATATGTGAATTACTTCTACACCCTGCCGGAAGACGTGCGTGAGCGTGAGATTGCCACGCAAAAATTACCGTCGGACGGCATCAGTTATCACACACTGGAAGATATCTATAAGCAGCTTTATCACCGTTTCGACGTGTTACATCAGCCACGCAACGTGCGTTTATTACCGCACCGCGCACTCGATCATATCGCACGCAATGCCGCCGGAGATTTCAGGTTGCAGGCCAAACACGGGCTGGAAAACTGCGAAGAACATTTCAGCGCGGATATCGTGATTCTGGCGACCGGCTATCGCCCCGGCCTGCCGGAGTATCTCGCGCCGATGCTTGAGCGGATCCCTTATGACCGCGAGCAGCATTTACCGTTGCAGCCGAATTTCAATCTGCGTTGGGATGGCCCGGATAAGAACCGGATTTATGCGGTGAACGCCGGGATCCACAGCCACGGCAGCGCCGAAGGGCAACTGACCCTGACGGCGTGGCGCTCCGCAAAAATCCTCAATCATCTGCTGGGAGAATCGCATTACGATCTAAGCCCGGTACCCTCTCTGGTCCAGTGGTGGGCGGGGGAATAACAGGCATAAAAAAGCGGAGCACGGGCTCCGCTTTTGCATCACACAAGCAAGGCTAGACGTAGAAATAGATCGCCAGAAAGTGACAGGCGCTGCCGCCAAGCACGAATCCGTGCCAGATGGCATGACCGAAGCGAAAACGCTTCGAGGCGTAAAATATGACCCCGAGCGTGTACACCACGCCGCCGATCGCCAGCAGCCATACGCCGCCGGGCAGCAGTTTCATCGCCAGCTGATAAATCACCACCAGCGACAGCCAGCCCATCGTCAGATAAGTGATGAGCGAAAGCACTTCAAAACGGTGCGCAAACGCCAGTTTAAAAATCACGCCGAACAGCGCCAGTCCCCAGATAACCGCCATCAGGCCTTTTGCCAGCGGGGAATTCAGCCCGACCAGCAGGAACGGCGTGTAAGTGCCCGCAATCAGTATGTAAATGGCGCAGTGATCGAGTTTCTTCAGCCAGTATTTCGCTTTTTCATGCGGAATGGCGTGATAAAGCGTCGAGGCCAGAAACAGCAAAATCATACTGCCGCCGTAAATGCTATAACTGGTAATTGCCATCGCGCTGGCGTTATCGCCCAACGCCTGAACCAGTAATAACACCAGCCCGACAATCCCAAATACCAAACCAACGCCGTGACTCAGACTGTTGGCAATTTCTTCAGCCCACGGATATCCCTGTGGTGATGGAGACGACTTACCCATACGATGAGGATCCTCAGAACAATAAAATGACAGGTTATAAATTACCCAGACCAGCAGAGTAGCTGAGAACGATTCCAGTGTACACCTGTACGCTTAAATTGAGTATTTCGTCCTGTAACAGTCTCTTAGCCGGATCATCATTTTCTTCGCATCAGATTGCAAAGCCCTTCAATTCATTCACTTTGTTTATAATTTACCTATATTACATTTTTATAACGCGGGGAGTTTCCGCACCCAAAAACATGATTTTTTGTCACCAAGCGATTATCGTATAGCGGAAATCTCTGATAACGCTGTTCATCATGTCGTCAATTTGACTAAGGTTTGATTATGTCAGTAGCAACTCCCCCGCTGAATTTCGGTGCCATGACCGAAGTTTTTCAATTCCTGATGGAAATCGACAAACTGAAAAGCGTGCAACGCCGCACCAAAGTGTTAGGCACCGATCGTCAGGAGAATTCGGCAGAACATAGCTGGCATTTCGCCGTGGCGGCGATGTCGCTGGCCCCTTTTGCGCCAGAGGGTGTTGATATCAATAAAGTTATCCGTATGGCGTTGATTCACGATATCGTCGAAATCGATGCCGGCGATGTGCTGGTTTACGATCTGGCTGCCCGCGCGGCGGTTCACGATCAGGAAATCATTGCAGCAAAACGCCTGTTCGGCCTTTTGCCCGCGCCGCTCGGTGGCCAGTTCCTCGACTTATGGAATGAATACGAAGCAGGTGAAACGCCGGAAGCGAAATTCGCACTGGTGATCGACCGCATCATGCCGATGATCATGAACCTGAACAATCAGGGGCAGAGCTGGGTGGAAAACAATATCCGTCTGGAACAGGTTCTGGCACGCAATGCTTTCATCGCCGATATCCACCCGGAACTGTGGCAACACCTGCGCAGCCATCTCGATAACGCCCATCAGCAGGGCTGGCTGAAGTAATTTTAATTTCTGATTTTAGCTCCTCCCCTACTCTTGGGAGGAGGCTTAACAAACTGTTTCGGTACAATCGTGGCAGGTGAACCTTTCCCCAGAGAGTAATCAAAATTCCACATCGGGAATATAAATGATGTGATGAAAATATAAATAATTATTGATGATGATTTTATATATCCGCGAGTAAGTCAGTCTTTGTTGTGTTATCTCCTTTACATAAAAAATGATGTGCATTTAATTACGCAAGCCTTCAAGATAGCTATGAAAATCAGTAAAAACCATCCAAAAAAAGATTAAATAATATCTTAAGGAAATACTATCATGAGAATATATCCTAATATACTCAGCCTATCACTCTGCACAGTTCTGCATTTACTTACTCTCCAGGTTTATGCAGCAGATACGCTATGTGCCGGTGAAAAAATCCCGGAAATAAAAGATGTCACATTAACCTGCGCCAAAGATCTGGGCATATTACCTAATACAGGGACAGATGTTTCAGGACTAATTAGCTCGGCAATGCCAGTAAATGGCGGGATTTTCTTCCCAGCGGGTGATTACATTATCAATCAGAACATTGTCTTAAAAACTGCTAATAGTTTAGTGGGCTCGGAAACTGGTACGACTATTTTTCATGACAACAGAGGTGATAACACTGCATTTGTAGGGGATGCTAACTATAGCTCGATAGTAAAAAACCTGACAATAAAAGGTATTGTTTTCAACAATGTTCGTATATATTTTTATGGAAACAAAAGTAATATTAGCATAATAAATAACGCATTAATTAACACACTCTACACTGACGTACAACTTGCCATATCCCACAATCCTTTCATTATTCAAGGAAATATACTGTTACGTGATGAAGATCATCCTGGCATTGGTTTAAGTACCTACAGAAATAAAAACACTGTCGTTGAGCATAATATAATAGGCGACATTTCAGATTCAAATTTAATCCCACGCCTTAACTATTATGACACTGGAACCTTTGAACTTGTTAACAAGCTAAAATTGGCAGCGAAAAATGGAAGGCTAATAGTGAAAGAAGATCAAGGGTACTTCCAGTCAGGATGGTACGCTACTGATGGATTGACTGACTCTGAATTCAATTACAATATTGTAGCAGGCAATAAAAAGACATGTTTAAAAAGTGATCCAACAACGGGTAACTGTAACATATCTCGCGATCATGTTATGTATATAAAGCAATACAGCAATGTCACATTGAAAAACAACTTATTTTCAGGTTGGCCAGCAGATGATTCAGGAGGGGCTAAATTCCGTAATGCAACAGGAGTTTACTTTGTTGGAAATTATCTTGATAGTGTGGACTTTGATGCAAGAGCTTATAAGTCATCAGCAACAACTTTTATGAATGATACATTTGTATTTAATAACTTCATAAAAGAAGGTACAGTAAATTATTATCAGGATATTGTAAATTCAGATACGGAGAGTATCTCAGTTAGTAATTTTGTTGTTTTTGATAACAAGTTCCAGGCAAAAGACCAGACTATCTTGGGCATTTTTGGTACATGGAGAAATCCTACAGGTGAGTTTCTAGAGGCAAATAATACTTTTCACGACCAAACTCAAGTAAACACAAGCGATTTTAAAAATATTGACGTAGAAACTGCAAAAGGACGAATTCCACCGGCCAAAATACCTCTTTTATCTGTAGAACCGATACCATTATGGAAATACGTTGGGGAAATTACGGGGTCGGACCTCAAAGAGAATCAGCTTGCAAGGATAGATATCACTATTGGCGAAAAAACTCCTCAGTTCGCTGTTTACTCTCCGGATAGTGATTATTATTATCCGGTTTACCGCTGGACACCGGGTTTAACAAAAATTTTCAATGAAAAAATAGCTGATGCATGCGCAGGCGTTTTAACACAGCAGGTCACTGCAAATAATGCTTGTAAGTTCATGACACCGATAGGCTCATCCTATTTAAACAAGATTTATACGACTACAGGTCAAAATGCGAATTATACAACACGTATTCTTGATAAGTACCTTCAGGTAGGATATATATCTGCTTCTGATTTACATACTGGGCAATCCGTTAAGTTCTCGGTGATCTTTGAGGATGGCACAAAATATGAATCAATTTATACTCCGCCGAGTGATTATTGGATGCCAACCTATCGATGGGCAAGTGCCTTAGCAAAACAAATTAACAGCGATATTCCTGGGCTATGTGCTGGTCAATATACCGGAGTGAAAAACAATCCAACAGAAGGAACAAAGTGTTCATTTACTCTGCCAGTCCTTTCGTCTTATTTAAATAATATTTATACCATTAACGGACAATCAGCAGTAACAACACTGTCTGTTATTAGTCAATAACTGACTGCCCGGAGTACGTTGAAAAAGTCCTGAATTTCTTTTCAGGACTTTTTTAATTTTAATCTACTCAACATTTATCACGCTGTTTTGCCGTTCCCGCGCTTCCTTATACGTCGGCATTGACGCCGCCGCACCTGCCCTTTCCACACAAACTGAGGCGTAGGCGGAAGCAAACAAAGCGGCATCTTGCAGCGTCGAACCTGCGGCGAGTTGTGAGGCCAGCGCGCCGTTAAAGGCGTCACCCGCGCCGGTGGTATCGACCGGCGTTGCCGGGCAGGCGGCGATGAGCTGGGTTTCACCATTGACCGACAGCAGTGCACCCTGCGTACCGAGCGTGATGATCAACGCCTGTATACCTTTGGCGTGCAGCGCGAGGGCGGCGCGTTGTGCCGACGGAATATCGCGCACCTCGATACCGGTCAGCAGCGTGCATTCTGTGGCGTTCGGCGTGAGCAGATCTACCTGCGCCAGCAGGTGGTCGGAGACCGGCTGGAATGGCGCAGGATTGAGGATGATGTAAGTGTCGTTTTCCCTGGCAATGCCTATCAGCTTTTCGATCGCCGGTAAGTTATTTTCCAGCTGCGTCAGCAGGATATCCGCCGCCGCGACGGCAGGACGACACTGTTCGACCTCTTCGTCGGTGACCGTCAGGTTTGCACCCGGATCGACTGCGATCATATTTTCCGCGTCGGCACCGGCGACGTAAATCAGCGCGTTGCCGGTCGGGCATTCGCCGGTGGAAAACAGCGTGACGGCATCGAAACCGGCGCTGTCGAGATGGCGACGGGCGAACATACCGAAGTCATCGCGCCCGACCTTGCCGATATAATGCACCCGCGCTCCGGCGCGCAGCGCGGCGACGGCCTGATTGGCGCCTTTACCGCCCGCGCCCATCATGCTGTTGCGGGCAATCAGGGATTCCCCCGGCTGCGGAAAGCGCGCCATGCCTGCGACGATGTCGAGGTTGAAAGAACCGAATACGCATACCTTGCCTTTGTTCATGCCTCTCTCCTCAAGGAAAACGGTCGCGCTGCAACAGCAGGCTGCGACTGAAAAATGCGCTGTGCGGCTAAACACGCACCCCGGCAGCCGGTCTCGTCGGTAATGGCGCTAAAGTGAATACTCAGTCCGTTCGCCGGATACGGGCTGCGCAGATGACTGCGCAGTTGCTGCTCCAGCTGCGCAAGCGGGAAGTTCGCCATCGCCAGCACACCGCCGCCCAGCACCAGAAACTCCGGATCCAGAATGTTCATTTCGCTGGCGACGGTACGTGCCAGACGGGCTACAAATTCGATTAAATCGTCATGCCCGGCGTGCCACGTAAACAGCTCGGCGAAAGGTGTTTGAGGCACATGTTGCCGCGCCCAGCCGGTCAGCCAGTTGCCGGAAGTCAGTGTCTCGACACAGCCGGTTTTACCGCACGGACAGAGCAACAGATTGCCTGGCAGTGGGATATGACCCAGCTCACCGGCACCGCCGTGCGCGCCGTGATAAAAATCACCGTTGATCCACAAACTGTTACCCAGGCCGGTGCCGAGATACAGCCCGACCGCCACGTCCGGCAGCGCGCCGTGCTGCTGTAAATCCCACCACATCAGATGGTTAACGTCTTTATCCATCGTCACCGGCAGATGCAGACGCTCCGACAGCAGCGCCGCCACCGGCTGGTTATCCAGCGCGGAAATGAACGGCAGCGACAGCACGGTATTGCGGTCACGCGAGAGAACGCCCGGCAGGCCGAGCATCACCTGCGCCACCTGACAGTGCGGATCCTGCGTGTGCAGAAACTCAGCGATCAGCGCTTCCAGACCCTGTAACGGGCTGCTCTGTCCCGCCCAGCTTTGGGTCGGCGTTTTTTGGTAGCCACGAAACTGTTGCTGGCTGTCCATCAGCATTAAACGGGTATTGGTACCCCCGACATCCACTCCGAGAAAATGCGGCATACGGCTCTCCTGCCCTCAGGCTGCGTGACGCGCCTGACGCATCTGATCGAGCATTTTGTCCCAGGCGATATCCAGATCGTCGTCCAGCGTGAACAGGCCGGAGCTGCCGACGATCAGCACTTCCGCGCCCGCCGACAGCAGATCCTGATAGGTGCGCAGGTTGCAGGAACCGTCGATCTCGATCAGATAGCGATAGCCTTTTTGCTGTTTGAGATCGCGCAGCTGGGCGATTTTCCCCAGCATCTCCGGGATGAACGGCTGCCCGGCATAGCCCGGATCGACGGTCATCACGGTGACTTTATCCACCAGATGGATGTAGTGCTGGATGTACTCCACCGGCGTTGCAGGATTGAGCACCACGCCAACTTTTTTCCCCCGTGAGCGGATCTGGTTGATGATGCGGAACGCGTCGCGGTTGATGGTTTCGGCGTGCGGGCAGATGAAATCGGCACCGGCAAGGGCAATCGGCTCGATAAAGTCCGACGGATTTTCCACCATCATATGCACGTCAAGGATCAGTGGCGTGTGCGGGCGGATCTGCTCGATAAAGAACGGTGACAAGGTGATATTTTTGACGTAATGACCGTCCATGATGTCAATGTGCAGCATATCGGCGCGGCGGTTCAGAACCTCCAGTTGCTGTTTGATGTCAATCAGGCTCATGCACATCAGCGACGGAGAAATTTTGTGTTCCATGATGTTGTCCTTGGGTCAGAGGCTAAAGTAATCAGATAAATGAAAGCGTTAAGGTTGTGCAGCGCGCGCTTTGGCGGCGCTCATGCGCCCCGCCCGTTTCTGAAGAAAGCGTGCACGGAAGAATTTCAGCGCCAGTACCACAATCAGTACCGCTCCCCACATTGCCAGGCTGAAATGCGGGCTGACGTTCATCAGGTTCAGGCCGGTGGAAATCACCTGTAAGACAATCAGCGAGAGCACCACGCCAGCCACTTTGCCGAATCCGCCATTGGGGTCGGTGCCGCCGAGAATGATCGCCAGCACAGTCAGCAGCAGGTATGAATCGCCATAGCCCATGCGGGCTGAGTTGAAGCGCGCCATCATGATCAGCCCCGCAATGACGCATAACATGCTGGAGATGACGTAGATGGCGATCAGCACGCGGTGGGTGTTCACGCCGCTGAAATGGGTGGCGTTGATGTTGCTGCCGCTCATGTAGATGTATTTGCCAAGGCGTGTGCGCTCCAGAAACACCGCCACCAGCCCCGCCGTCAGCAGGAAAACAATCAGTGGCACCGGGATGCCGAGCAGCGTCTCTGCGCCGATGAAGCGCACGATGTCCGGCATGCCGCTGATTGCCGCGCCGCGTGAAAGATAGATACCGACGCCGTTTACCATTGTCATGGTCGCCAACGTCACCAGAATCGGATGCGCACCCACGTAGGCCACCAGCGCGCCGGTCAGCATGCCAATCACCAGCGCCAGAATCATTGCGCCGACCAACGCCAGCGTCAGCCATACCGCCTGCATCGCCATGCTGGCGTCCGGCGGCAGCCAGGTCAGAAATACCCACGCCATCAGTAAGCTGGTCAGATTCGCGGTGGCAATAATGCACAGATTCAGGCCGCCGCTGAGAATGGGGATAAACATCGCCAGCGTCAGCAAACCGAGCTCCGGCAGCTGGAAGGCGACGCTCATAAAGGTGGCGTCACTGAAGAATCGCCCCGGCATGGCCAGACTGAATCCGATGATGACCACCAGCAGTAACAGTGATAATCCGAGCGTCGTGTTGTCGATTTTCAGGCTGGCGATCCTCAGCCGTGGCCGGGTGTCAGGCTTAGTTTTCAGGTTCAAATTTCTGCTTTTCGCGAACATAGCGGGTTCCTTACGCGAAGCCGACTTCGGTTTCTTTGCGTTTCTTGTAATGGGTAACAGTGATGGCCGCGACAATCACCACGCCGATAACGATATTCATGAAGTAGCTGGACACGCCGATCAGGTTAAGGCCGTTTTTCAGCACACCAATCAGGAACACGCCCATCAGTGTGCCGACCACGCTGCCTTTGCCGCCATTGAGGCTGGCCCCGCCGAGCACCGCCGCAGCGAGGACGTCCAGCTCGCCGCCGACCAGCGCATTCGGCACGACTTCCCCGACGCGATATACCTGCACCAGCCCGCCGATGGCCGCCATTGCTCCGAGATAGCCGTAGGCGAAAAGATGCAGCAGACCGACGCGGATCCCGATGCGGCGTGCCGATTCCTGATCGCCACCGACCGCAAACAGCTGTCGCCCGAGGTGCGTTTTATTGAGCAGGATCCAGCTCAGCCCGGCGACGCCCAGCATCACCACCACTGGCAGGCCAATCTGGTAATGGTGCTCGCCGACGCTGAACGGCAGGACGCGCACGGGCGTGGTCAGCCAGTCCGGCAGGTCATACAGGCTGGTGCCGTTGGTCAGCCACATCAGCATCCCGAACAGCAGCGACTGCATACTGATGGTCACGATGATCGACACAATGCGCAGGCAGTAGATCAGAATCGCGTTGATCATGCCGAGCACGGTGCCGATCGCGACAGCCAGTAAAATGCTGCCCGCCGGGCTGCTGAGGCCATAGTGGATCGCCAGCGTGGCGATGATGTACTGCACCACCGATGCCACCGCCGCAAAGGAAATGTCGATGCCACCGGTGACCAGCACCACAAACAGGCCGAGCGCAAAAATGCCGCTGACGGCGTAGCTTTCGGTGAGATCCAGCAGGTTCTGTAAGGTCAGAAACTGGTCAGTGAGCAGGGAAAAGGTGACGATAACCACCAGCAACACCCAGGCTAAATAGCCTTCGTTGCTGGACGGGCGTAACCGGCTGAGCTTAAGCATTGACGGCCTCCGCAAGCTGTTGCTGGGTGATACCGCGCGGCAGGTATTCGCCCACTACCGTCCCTTCGCTGAAATGCAGCACGCGGTCACAGTTGAAATAAACTTCCGGTACTTCGTCCGAAATCAGCAGGATTGAAATTCCCTCTTCCGCCAGTTGGTGGATCAGCTGATAGATGCTGGCTTTGGCGCCGACGTCTACGCCGACCGTCGGTGAATCGAGGATCAGGATTTTCGGCTGGGTCAGTACCCATTTCGCCAGTACGATTTTTTGCTGATTGCCGCCGGAAAGCGTCGAGATCGCCTGATCCGGATTGGCGACTTTGACGCCGAGTTTTTCGATCCACTGCTGGATGATCTTGTTTTTGCGGTATTCATCGATCAGATGAAAACGGCTGCGCAGCTGATCCATGATTGCCAGCACCGTGTTGTCGCCGACCGACTGCTGCTGGATCAAGCCGAGCGTCAGCCGGTCTTCCGAGACATAGCCGATACCGGATTTAATGGCGTCTTCATGGCTGCGAAAACGTACCGGTTTGCTGTCGAGATAAATTTTGCCGCTGTCCGGTTTGGTCATTCCAAACAGGCTTAGCGCCAGTTCGGTGCGCCCCGACCCGAGCAGGCCGCACAGGCCGAGCACTTCACCGGCGTGCAGTTTGAAACTGACATCGTGGTACTGGCCTTCACGGGTGAGTTTGTCGGCTTCAAGCATGATGCGTTCGTCATTCATGTTGGCGGCTTTCAGGCGGTAATCGAGTTTAAGGCCGGTCATCAGCTCGGTCAGACGTTCGCTGCTCACCTCTGAAGCCGGGAAAGTACCGACTTTTTTGCCGTCGCGGATAACCGTCACGCTGTCGGATATTTCCAGCACTTCATCAAGACGATGGCTGACGAAAACCACGCTGATCCCTTTGTTTTTCAGATAATGCACGGTGCGCAGCAGCTGGTTGACTTCGGTACGGGTGAGCGAGGCGGTCGGCTCATCCATGATAACCAGCCGCGCATCGGCCACCAGCGCGCGGCAAATCGCCACCTGCTGACGCTGGGCAATCGGCAGCGTCGAGACTTTACTGTCGAGATTTAAGCTGTAATTAAGTTCGATGAGAATGCGCTGAGCAGTCTCACGCAAGCGTGACGGGCGATACCAGCCCATCAGCCCGTGCAGGTTGTGGTCGAACGCGATGTTTTCAGCGACGCTGAGGTTAGGGAATAACGACAGATCCTGATAAATGACCTGAATGCCAAACTGCCGCGCCTGATCCGGGTTCAGCTTGCTGAAGCTTTGCACACCCTGTTGTTGTGAACACAGTGTGATTTGGCAACCGTTGTCCGGCTGATAAACCCCCGAGATCACTTTGATCAACGTACTTTTTCCGCAGCCGTTGGTACCCGCAAGGCAGTGAACTTCGCCCGGCATCAGCCGCAGGGAGATATCGTTGAGCGCACGCTGTCCGCCAAAGGTCACCGACAGATTCTGCACATCAATCAGCGGTTCGTTGTCTGTTTGAATGATCTCGGAGATTGCCATGATTACAGCCCCATTTTGACCAGTTTCGGCAGATTTGCTTTGTCCAGGCTTTCGGTTTCGTTACCCAGAATGGTGTGCGTGGCTTCATCTACTTTCACTTTGCCCATGCCTTCAATGGTCATGCCGTCAGTGATTTTTTCGCCTTTTTCCAGCTTCTCGGCGATGCGCACGAAGACTTCGCCAGCAACCATCGGATTCCAGATAAAGCCGCCTTTGATGGCACCGGCTTTTACCAGACTTGCGCCCTGACCCGGACTGAACGGCCCGAAGACGCAAATGTCGTCCGTTTTACCCCGGTTCAGCACCGCACGGCCTGCGCCGATCGGACCCTGTGAACCGATCGCCAGAATGCCTTTCAGGTTGGCGTCTTTGGACATCAGGTCATTGGTGGTACGGATGCTGTCGTCGAGGGATTCACCGACGCCAAACTTGTCACCGACCAGATGCATATTTGGGTAGTGCTCTTTCTGATAATTGATGGCGGCATCGGCCCATTTCTGATGCAGCGGCACCGTTAAGCTGCCGACGTACACCGCGTAATCACCCTTTTCTTTCATGCACTGTGCGAGGGCGACCATGTGCGTAATGCCGTGCTGCGTGGCATCCACCATTTCAAAATCCCAGTCGGCGTATTTCTGATCCGGCGATTCATGAACGATGACTTTGATCCCGGCATCGTGGGCCCGTTTCAGCACCGGTTCGAGCACGCGGGCGTCGTTAGGCACCACGCCTATCACATCCACTTTTTGCGCGATCAGATCTTCAATGGCACGTACCTGCAATGCCGGATCCGCGCTGGTCGGCCCGACCTGCCAGGCATCGATCCCGCGTTTGGCCGCTTCACTTTTGATCCCGGCTTCCATCGCGTTGAACCAGGCGTTACCGCCGACTTTCACCACCACACCCATGCGGATTTTATCGGCAGCGTGGGCTGACAGGGACAACATGGCTGTAGCAAACAGGCAGGCAAGAACGGATTTCTTGATCATGTTTTCTCTCCAAAGAGGTTCAGTTATTTGCCGCAGCGAGAGGGCCGTTGCGACTGTTTTTAGTTTTTTTCTGTAGGGGTGAAGGAGAAACCTCAATTACGTTGACGTTGCTCCAGGCCAGTTCCTGTCGGAATTCTTCATCCTCCAGATGGTCTGTTATCAGTGTGTCTATTTCCCGGTAGTGGCAGATCCGCGCAAAAGAGCGCCGGCCGAATTTGCTGGCATCAGCCAGCAAAATTTTGTGCTCGGAGGAAAGCAGCATTTGCTGTTTCAGCCGCGCGTGATGCTCGTTACTTTCACGGATACCGCCTTCGTGGCTGATGCCGTGACAGGAGAAAAACAATTTATTTATCACGAACTCTTTCAGCATTTGTTCGGCCAGAACGCCGACAAAATCCTCATACTTCGCTGAATATTCACCGCCCAACCCGATCACCCGCACATTGGCTTTCACTGCCAGCGTCTGAATGATGTGCACCGAATTGGTCAGCACCACCAGCTGGATGTCCGGCAACTGCCGGGCCAGAAACCAGCTGCTTGAGCTGCTGTCGAGCAGCAGACAATCGCCGGGATTGATCAGCTGCAACGCGCGCTTGGCGATGCGGGTTTTGCTGTCGGGGGACTGATTGCTGCGATCGCGAAACGATTCTCCCTGCTCAATCTGCGACGGCACCGAGGCTGTCCCGGACGCCGCATGTTGGGCAAATACCGCGCCGCCATGGCTGCGTTGCAAAATCCCGCGCCTTTCCAGCAGCGCCAGATCGCGCCGCGCAGTCTCCAGCGAGATGCGGCATAACTGCGCCACTTCCTGCACCAGAATGCGTCCGCGCTGGCTGAGGATTTCAGTGATAAAACGATGGCGTTCTACAGGCAGCATGTGGTGATTCCTCTTTCCCGATGTCAATTAGGATACGCAGCCGGATGCTTGCGGAATGCGCAGTGCCTCAAAAGCGACCGCGTGCGTTTTTCGCCGCCGTCGTCATGTGATAGTTGTCACGAAAAGATGAGAAGAGATGAAATGTTAAAGTTTGGATCTGTGGCGGGAACGGCATTAAATCGTCATTCAGGCTGCAACAAGACAGCAACAGATTTGCAAACGGTCACAATTCCTCGTGCGACGCAGTGACCGACTATGACCGTTTGTGTGGCTTTGACCGTTTGGCATAAAAAAAAGCGCCCTGAGGCGCTTCTGATGTTGTTAAAGAGGGTTTTACTTTCCGCCTGCCAGCTCCAGAAAACTTCCGGTCACATAGGACGCGGAATCTGACAGCAGCCAGCAAATTGCCTGAGCCACTTCTTCCGGCTGGCCGCCGCGCTGCATCGGCAGACTGGCTTTCACGCGATCCACACGCCCCGGCTCACCGCCGCTGGCGTGCATTTCTGTGTAGATCAAACCAGGCCGCACGCAGTTTACACGGATACCGCAGGCCGCCACTTCCAGTGCCAGACCGGTGGTCAAGGTATCCACTGCGCCTTTCGACGCGGCGTAATCTACGTATTCACCCGGTGCCCCCAGACGCGAGGCCGCCGAGGAGACATTCACAATCGCCCCGCCCTTTCCGCCATGACGATGCGACATGATTTTCACCGCCTCGCGACAGCACAGGAAATAGCCCGTCACATTGGTGGAAAGCACTTTGTTGATGCGTTCAGCAGAAAGATTTTCAATGGTCATCTGCTGGAACAAGATCCCGGCGTTATTGACCAGCGCGGTAATCGGACCCAGTTCATCATTGATACGCCGGAACATGGCGACAACCTGCGCCTCGTCGGCGATATCGGCTTGCAGGGCGATAGCCCTTCCCCCGTTCACGGTGATGTCGTTGACGACGGCCCGGGCGGCCATTTCATTGCTGAGATAGTTGACGCCGACGGCGTAACCTTGTTCGGCGAGTAATATCGCCGTGGCCCGGCCAATGCCGCGGCTGGCACCGGTGACGAGGGCTATTTTCATCAGGGCGTTTCCAGGGGAAGTGAGGAAAGTGGTTGCTCCTCCCCCTGCGAAGGGGGAGGAATTTGGAGTCTTACTCGTAATCTGAGATCGGCACACATGAACAGAACAAGTTTCTGTCACCGTAGACATCATCCAGACGCTTCACCGCCGGCCAGTATTTATTCTCGCTGCCTGCCGGGAAGACCGCCAGTTCACGGCTGTACGGATGGGTCCACTCGCTGACCAGTTCGTCCTGCACGTGCGGGGCATTCACCAGCGGATTATCAGCCAGCGGCCATTCGCCTTTGGCGACGCTGTCGATTTCACCGCGAATTGCCAGCAGCGCGTCGATAAAGCGATCCAGCTCGACTTTGCTTTCTGATTCGGTCGGTTCAACCATCAGCGTACCGGCAACCGGGAAGGACATGGTCGGGGCGTGGAAGCCGTAGTCGATCAGACGCTTGGCGATGTCCATTTCGCTGATGCCGGTCGCTTCTTTCAGCGGTCGGATGTCCAGAATACATTCGTGTGCCACGCGACCATCGCGTCCGGTGTAGAGCACCGGATAAGCCTCTTTCAGACGGGTGGCAATGTAGTTAGCGTTCAGGATCGCAACCTGACTGGCCTGTTTCAACCCTTCCGCGCCCATCATGCGGATATACATCCAGCTGATTGGCAGAATTGAAGCGCTGCCGAACGGTGCGGCGGACACCGCGCCATTTTGTGTCAGTACGCCGTCAATCTGTACTACGCTGTGACCCGGTACAAACGGTGCCAGATGGGCTTTGACGCCGATAGGGCCCATGCCCGGACCGCCACCGCCGTGTGGGATACAGAAGGTTTTATGCAAGTTGAGGTGCGAAACATCTGCGCCGATGTAGCCCGGCGTAGTAATGCCGACCTGTGCGTTCATGTTCGCGCCATCGAGGTAAACCTGACCGCCATACTGGTGAACAATCTGGCAGACTTCGCGGATGGTTTCTTCGTAAACGCCGTGCGTTGACGGGTAAGTCACCATGATACAAGACAGCGCATCGCCCGCCTGCGCCGCTTTTTCACGCAGATCGCTCAGATCAATGTTGCCCTGTTTGTCACAGGCGACAACCACCACGGTCATGCTCGCCATCTGTGCAGACGCCGGGTTGGTACCGTGGGCAGAACTTGGGATCAGACAAATGTGACGGCTGCTTTCGTTACGGCTTTCATGGTAACGGCGGATCGCCAGCAGACCGGCGTATTCGCCCTGCGCGCCAGAGTTAGGCTGCATACAGACGGCATCGTAACCGGTCAGTTGCACCAGCCACTGTGAAAGCTGACCAATCATTTGCTGATAACCGGCGGCCTGTTCAGTCGGGCAGAACGGGTGCAGTTCAGCGAATTCTGGCCAGGTGATTGGGATCATCTCGGCGGCGGCATTGAGTTTCATGGTGCAGGAACCCAGCGGGATCATCGCCTGATTCAGCGCCAGATCCTTTTTCTCCAGACGGTGCATGTAACGCATCATCTCGGTTTCGCTGTGGTACTGATTGAACACCGGATGCGTCAGGATCGGATCCACACGCAGCATCGCGGCCGGGATCGAGTTGCTGTCAGTCGAAACAGCTTTATCCAGTTTATCGATGTCCAGACCGTTATCGTCCCCCAGCAGAGCGGCGAACAAGATCTGCACGTCTTCACGGGAGGTGGCTTCATCAAGCGTCACGCCGACAGCACCGTGAATATCAGTACGCAGGTTCAGACCGAAGCTCAGCGCGCGTTCCAGCACGGCGGCTTTGTCTTTCACTTCCACGGTCAGGGTATCGAACCAGGTATTGTGACGCAGGGTCAGACCGCCCTGTTTCAGGCCAGTGGCCAGAATGTCGGTCAGGCGGTGAATGCGTGAAGCAATGCGTTTCAGGCCTTCAGGGCCGTGGAATACTGCATACAGGCTGGCGATGTTGGCCAGTAAAACCTGCGAGGTACAGATGTTGGAGTTGGCTTTTTCGCGGCGGATATGTTGCTCACGAGTCTGCATCGCCATGCGCAGTGCGGTTTTGCCTGCAGCGTCGCGGGAAACACCGATAATGCGGCCCGGCATTGAGCGTTTGAAATCATCAATACAGGCGAAGAACGCCGCGTGCGGGCCGCCGTAGCCCATTGGCACGCCGAAACGCTGTGCCGAACCAAAGACCACGTCCGCGCCCTGCTTGCCCGGCGCGGTCAGCGTAACCAGTGCCATAATGTCAGCGGCAACGCTGGTGATAATTTTGCGGGATTTCAGTTCAGCCAGCAGTGCGCTATAATCGTGAACTTCACCTGTGGTGCCGACCTGCTGTAACAGCACACCGAACACGCCTTCCAGATCCAGCACCTTCTCGGCTTTATCAACAATGATGTCGAAGCCAAAGGTTTCAGCACGTGTGCGAACCACGTCCAGGGTTTGCGGGTGCACATCGTCAGCCACGAAGAAACGGTTGGCGTTTTTCAGTTTGCTGGCGCGTTTTGCCAGCGCCATCGCTTCAGCAGCGGCGGTCGCTTCATCAAGCAACGAAGCAGAAGCCAGATCCAGACCGGTCAGATCCAGCGTCAGCTGCTGGAAGTTCAGCAGTGATTCCAGACGCCCCTGCGACACCTCGGGTTGATACGGCGTATACGCGGTGTACCAGCCCGGATTTTCCAGCATATTACGCAGGATTACCGGCGGCGTCAGCACCGCGCTGTAACCCATACCGATGTAGGATTTATAGCGCTGATTCTGGCTGGCAATGGCTTTAAGCTCAGCCAGCGCCTGATGTTCGGTTACGGCATCGCCGACGGCCGGTGGCCCCGGCAACTGAATATCGACCGGAACGATCTGCTGGATCAGGGCATTTAACGAACCGGCACCGACCGTCTCCAGCATATCTTGCTGCTGCTGAGAAGACGGACCAATGTGGCGGCCGATAAACGCTTCGCTGTGTTCGAGTTGGCTGAGAGTCTGAGTCATTTGCTACGCATTCCTGAAATCTGCTGGAGGTGTCTTGGGATACTGACAAAAGCTACGGGTGTTGAATGCGCCCCGCAAACGGGTTGCGAGGCGGTCGTGCAGTCTTACTTATTCGTCGATCGAGGAACCATAAGCTGCTGCATCAAGCAGGTTAGCCAGTTCGGCTTCGTCTGACGCTTTAATCTGGAACAGGAAACCGGCACCGTATGGCTCGCTGTTAACCAGCTCCGGAGAACCTTCCAGTTCACCGTTCACCGCGATGATTTCGCCGCTGATCGGGGAGTAAATATCGGAAGCCGCTTTCACGGATTCTGCCACGGCGCAGTCTTCGCCAGCAGCCACTTCACGGCCAACTTCTGGCAGATCGACAAACACCATGTCGCCCAGCAATTCCTGCGCGTGTTCGGTGATGCCTACGGTGTAAACGCCGTTGCCTTCAGAACGCACCCATTCGTGGGAAGAGGCATATTTCAACTCTGCGGGAACATTGCTCATCAATAATCTCCTGAAAATGTTTTTAAATTTTTGTGTTCAACTCAATCGGATTCGTTACTGCGCCAGCGGTTTACCATTACGGACAAAGCCCGGTTTGGTGACTTTTACCGGCATCTCACGGTTACGAATTTGCACAATCGCCTGCTCGCCAATGCCTGCCGGAACGCGCGCCAGCGCGATGCTGTAGCCCAGCGTCGGGGAGAATGAACCGCTGGTGATCACGCCTTGTTGAGTGTTGCCTGCCGCATCGGTGAAATGCACCGGCAACTCGTTACGCAATACGCCTTTTTCGGTCATCACCAGACCGACCAGCTGTTCGGTGCCCTGCTCGCGCTGTCTTTCCAGGGCGTCACGGCCAATAAAATCGCGGTCTTCCGGTGCCCACGCAATGGTCCAGCCCATGTTGGCCGCCAGCGGTGAAACGCCTTCATCCATTTCCTGACCGTAAAGGTTCATACCCGCTTCCAGACGCAGCGTGTCACGTGCCCCAAGACCAGCAGGCTTCACGCCCGCCGCCAGCAATTTCTGCCAGAAATCTGCGACCTGTTCTTGCGGCAGCGCGATTTCATAGCCCGCTTCACCGGTGTAGCCGGTGGTCGCGATAAACAAATCGCCCGCCTGCACGCCAAAGAACGGCTTCATGCCCTCGACGGCCTGTTTTTGTTCAGCAGTAAATAAGGTTTGGGCTTTTTCTTTCGCCTGCGGCCCCTGAACGGCCACCAGCGCTAAATCATCACGTACGGTCAGTTCAACGCCGTACGGTTCTGCATGCTGCGAAATCCATGCCAGATCTTTCTCACGGGTCGCGGAGTTCACCACCAGGCGGAAATAATCTTCGGTAAGGAAATAAACAATCAGGTCATCGATCACGCCGCCGGAGGCATTGAGCATGCCGGTGTACAGCGCTTTGCCGGGAACGGTGAGTTTGGCGACATCGTTCGCCAGCAGGTAACGGAGGAATTCACGGGTACGGGCACCGCGGAGATCAACGATGGTCATGTGCGAGACGTCGAACATGCCGGCATCCTGGCGCACAACGTGGTGTTCATCCAGCTGGGAGCCATAATGCAGAGGCATCATCCAGCCGTGGAAATCGACCATACGCGCACCGCACGCGACATGTTGTTCAAAAAGCTGAGTCTGCTTAACCATCTTATTCCTCATGACGAAAAGGCTGCCTGAAAAAGTCGAAATTCGCAGGGAGCGCAAACGATACCCTTTACCTGAACTTACCACCGAATTCCCCTGCTAACCATAAGATAAAATATGCAGAGCAAAGGGAATGTCAGTTAAATAGCAGGGGCATTGTGCAGAGTTTTTGACTGGGAAAATGGGGTTTGTGGCGCAAAATCTACAAATAAACAGCAAAAATATCGACGTTATATAACGACAAGGCCGGATTTCTCACCATTTGCAGAATGAGAAATCCGGCCCCGGATTAGAAAATGTAATGGAAAAACTGAGCTGAAATTAGATTATTTCAATCGAAGCGAATCTTCCTGCAACCATTCGGGTAAATCGTTCAGCCCCATGGCCTGACGCACTAATTTAGGTTTCACGCCCGGCAGCGAATCAGCCAGCGTCAGGCCGATATCACGCAGGAGTTTCTTCGCCGGATTGTCACCGGCAAACAGTTCGCGAAAACCCTGCATTCCGGCCAGCATCAACGCAGCACTGTGCTTACGGCGGCGCTCGTAGCGACGCAGATACATGTGCTGCCCGAAATCCTTGCCTTCTTTTTGCAGGCGTTTGATTTCAGACGCCAGCTCGGCCGCATCCATAAAGCCTAAGTTTACGCCCTGCCCGGCCAGCGGATGTACGGTGTGCGCCGCATCCCCCACCAGCGCCAGACGCTGTCCGGCAAAACTGCGGGCATAACGACCGGTCAGCGGGAAGGTCTGACGTTCGCTTTCAACGGTACAGATGCCCAGACGCAGATCGAAAGTGCTGGCGAGAATTTTGTTGAATTCTTCAGGTTCTAGCCCACGCAGGCGCTGTGCCTCATCCGGCGAAACGGACCACACAATCGAAGACAAATGCGCATCGGCCAGCGGCAAAAAGGCCAGAATACCCTCGCCGTGGAAGACCTGTCGTGCAACAGACTGGTGCGGCTCTTCGGTGCGGATGGTCGCCACCAGTGCATGATGGCGGTAATCCCAAAATGTCAGCGGGATATCGGCGTGCTGACGCAGCCACGACTGTGCGCCATCAGCGCCAACGACCAAGCGCGCGCTCAGCTGGCGATCGTCATTAAGCGTAATGAAGGCGTCGTTTTCGCCCCACGCAACGTTTTTCAGCGTAGCGGGTGCCAGCAGGGTGATGTCAGAGGACTTCTCCGCCTGTTGCCAGAGCGCGCGGTGGATCACCTGATTCTCAATGATGTGGCCGAGATGGCTGAATCCGTATTCTTCGCCACGAAACGCGATTTTGCCGAAGCTATCGCGATCCCAGACTTCCATCCCCTGATAAGCATTGGCGCGTTGCGCGGTGATGTTGTCCCAGACGCCGATGTATTTCAGTAAACGCTCACTGGCGGCATTGATGGCTGAAACACGCAGACCCGGCTGTTCCGGCAAAGGGGAATCGAGATCTGGCTGCTGGCTTTCAAGCACTGCAACGCGCAATCCGCTGCCCTGTAATCCGCACGCCAGCGCCAGACCGACCATCCCGCCACCGGCGATAACCACATCAAAAGATTGCATAATTTTTCCTGTAAGGCTTAACGATCAACCCAGCCTAAAGTCCTGCGTGTAAAAGCATCGCGCAGCGGCGTAATGCCTTCCATCGCCAGTAAACCCAGATTGCGTCCGACCATTAATGGCAGCCAGCGATTGGCAAATAAATGGATCAGACCATCGGTCACGCCGACGGTAGCCTGCTGATCGGGCTGACGGCGCTGCTGGTATTCACTCAGCACGCGATAACTGCCGACGTCGGTTCCGTGCGCGGCGGCATTTGCCAGCGTTTCCGCCAGCGTCATCACGTCACGTAAACCAAGATTAAAGCCCTGTCCGGCGATCGGATGCAGCGTTTGGGCGGCATTGCCGACCAGCGCCAGACGGTGGCTGATATGACTGTTGGCTTTCTGTAATTGCAGCGGATAGCTAAAGCGCGTACCGGCCTGTTTCATCGTGCCCAGACGCCAGCCGAAGGCTTTTTGCAGTTCACTGAGAAATTGCGCTTCAGTCCAGCCATCGATTTCAGCTTTGGCCTCATGCGGATGACACCACACCAGCGAGCTGCGCCCGTCGGACATCGGTAATAAGGCCAGCGGACCGTGTTGTGTGAAGCGTTCAAACGCACGGCCACGATGCGGTTCAGACGTTGCGACATTGGTGATGACCGCAATCTGACCATAGTCTTCGCGCTGCCAGCCAATATTGCAGGCCTTCGCCAGCGAGGAGTGGGAACCGTCGGCGGCGACCAGCAGCTGCGCGGTCAATGTTTCGCCGGTATCGAGCGTGACGCTGGCAGAATCTGCCGTCCGTGCGATATCCACGACTTTGGCCGGACAATGCAACGTGACGCCCGGAGCGGCCTTCAGGAGTGCAAACAGACGTTTGCCGACTTCATGCAGCTCAACTACCTGCCCCAATGCTTCAACGCCGTAATGCGCGGCATTGAGATGCACGAAGGCCGCATGGCCGCGATCGCTGACGTGGATATCACGGATCGGCGTGGCGATTTTTGCCAGTGCCGGCCAGATGCCCACGCGAGCCAGCTGCTGACAAGTCCCCTGCGCCAGCGCTATCGAACGGGCATCAAAGCCCGGATGCCCGTGATTTTCCGGCGCAGTGGCTTCCACCAGATGCACCGCCAGACGCCCTTGCGTCAGCGCGGATATCGCCAGCGCCAGTGTGGCACCGGTCATTCCGCCGCCAACAATCACTATGCTCATAGACAAACGTTGCTCATGTTAGTTACGTGCTGCTGCCATCAACGCTTCAATGTCATCAGCTTCTTTCACTACGTCGCCGGTCAGAATTTCAATGCCGGTGGCGGTGATCAGGATGTCGTCTTCGATACGAATACCGATGCCGCGATAGGCTTCCGGCACATCGGCATCCGGCGCAATGTACAAACCGGGTTCGACGGTCAGTACCATCCCCGGTTCCAGCGTACGGCTACGATCAACCGAACCATAATGGCCGACGTCATGCACATCCAGCCCCAGCCAGTGGGACAGGCCGTGCATGAAGAACTGACGGTGCGCCTGCTCGGCATAGAGTCTCTCAACGTCGCCCTTCATCACACCCAGTTTGACCAGACCTTCAATCATCACGCGGACGGCAGCTTCGGTTGCTGCCTGAATACTGCTGCCTGGTTTGAGCACTTCCAGTGCTTTGTATTCTGACGCCAGCACGATGTCATAGATTTCGCGCTGTGCTTTGCTGAATTTGCCGTTCACCGGGAAGGTACGGGTGATATCACCCGCGTAACCTTTGTATTCACAACCGGCGTCGATCAACACTAAATCACCGTCGCGCAGCTCACACTCGTTTTCGGTGTAATGCAAAATGCAGGCGTTCTCGCCGCCGCCAACAATCGTGTTGTAGGACGGATAACGTGCGCCATGACGGGTAAATTCGTGATGAATTTCGCCTTCAAGCTGATATTCAAACATGCCCGGACGGCATTTTTCCATCGCGCGGGTATGGGCCAGCGCGGTGATTTGTCCGGCGCGACGCATGATGCTGATTTCTTCAGCGGATTTGAACAGGCGCAGATCGTGAACCCACGGACGCCAGTCGGTGACCGTGGCCGGTGCAGAGAAGTTCTGACGGAAGCCTTTGCGCAGTTTATCCATCGCACGGTTAAGAATTTCATCGGCGTAGGCGTATTCGCCCTGCGCGTGGTACACCACGTCCAGGCCGTTGAGCAGCAGATGCAGTTGCTGGTTGATGTCGCTGAACGGCAGTGCTTTGGTGACGCCCAGCTTAGCCGGTGCCGCGTCTTGGCCAAGACGACGGCCAAACCAGATTTCAGCAGTGAGATCACGCACGCGGTTGAACAGCACGCTGTGGTTATGGTTCTCATCACTTTTCACCAGAATCAGCACCGCATCCGGTTCGTTGAAACCGGTGAAATACCAGAAGTCGCTATTCTGACGATACGGGTATTCACTGTCGGCGCTGCGCGGCGCTTCGGGTGCTGCAAAAATCACGGCGGCGCTGCCTGGTGCCATCTTGGCTAAAAGTGCCTGACGACGATTCTCAAATTCTTGCTGAGTCATCTCACCTGCTCTCCTGAAATCGTTTTAATTAATCGTGTTAAGAACAATTCATGAAAAACTTAATGCAATGTACGCGGATTTTCCGGGGCGGTCGGCAAGCTGTGGCCAAATTCGCCAAAGCACAGGATGGCTGCCACGCGGACGTATTCCACCACTTCTTCTAAAGACTGCGCCAATTGTTCCTGATCTTCATCTTCGTCGTAACCTAATTGCGCGATGCTACGCAAATCGTCGATAGCTTCGCCGACTTCGCCTTTCACTTTGGCGAGTTTCGGCTGCATCATGCCGAGACCGAGCAGGAAATGGTTGACCCATCCCGCCAGTGCGTCGGCGCGCTCGAAGATGCTTTTATCATCATCAGGCATCATGATTTTGAATTCGAAACTGTCGTCTTCCAAGGTATCGGAGGTGACTTTACGCAATTGCTGTAGCAAATCGGCCAGCGTGTGCGGGTAGGCCATGCCTTCATTCGTCAGATCATGCACCAGCGTTAACCAGCTACCGTCCCGGTTGCCACCGCACAGTAAACCACTGATCAACCCGTGCATTTCTGCTGCGGTTAAAGCAACCGATTGTTGTTTCAGGTTTTGATCCAACGAATCGTAAGTTGGGTAAGTATTCTCAATAGACATGCGCATTCGCCATCGTTGGCTGGATAAGTTCGTGTTATGCTACCACCAAGGTCTGTCGTAGTACCAGATTAGCAGCCTGTCTCAGGCACACTGAGGGTTGAATGTCTCGCTCTGAACAATCGGGCAGCAGTCAGTCAGCCACGGGGTTGTAACCTGGTATTGAGATAGTTATAGTGGCGCCCGCTTCCAACATCCTGCGCCAGGTCGTAGTGGTCACGTTGGGGCGGACGAATAAATTAGCAGGAAGGTGGCATGTCTGCACAACCGGTAGATATTCAAATTTTTGGTCGCTCTCTACGAGTGAATTGTCCGCCAGAACAACAGGAAGCACTGAATCTGGCAGCTGAAGATCTTAATCAGCGGTTGCAAGATCTGAAAGTTCGCACTAGAGTCACCAATACAGAGCAACTGGTTTTCATCGCGGCATTGAACGTATGTCACGAACTTGCTCAGGAAAGGTTGAAAACTCGCGATTACGCATCCAATATGGAACAACGTATCCGGATGCTGCAACAAACCATCGAGCAGGCACTGCTCGAACAAGGCCGGATCTCTGAACGTGAAGGGGCGCCTTTCGAATAACACACGTTGCTGATTTGCTGGTCACAGGCAGTCAGAAACGGTAAAAAATTTCTCTGAGATGTTCGCCAGCGGGCCCGTCCCCTGAGCCGATAATTAGTACCAACAGAATGTGATGATCCGTAATCGGTGCGCATGCTCGGTCCGTCCGAGAAGCCTAAAGATTGCGACAGCACGTTCACCTTGAACCATGGGTTCAAGGGTTACAGCCTGCGACGGCATCTCGGAGATTCCCCTTTCTTTTCGGTACATCCCTTTCTGGTTCATGTATCTATGTTGCACACACCTCAGTTCACTTTAGCCCGACAACAACTCCGCACCGAAATACGCCAACGCAGGAAAAATCTCACTCCCGAACAGCAAACTCATTTTGCCCTTCAGGCCGCCGAACGCGTTGCTTCGCATCCTAAAATTCGCTCTGCGACGACTGTATCCGTATTTCTGTCTTTTGACGGAGAACTCGATACCGCACCGCTCATTCAGCGTTTATGGCAAGAAGGCAAACAGCTTTACCTGCCGGTGCTGCACCCTTTTTCATCTCATCATTTGCTGTTTCTGCACTACACGCCGCAAACTCTGCTTGTACGTAATCGCCTTAAAATTCTCGAACCACAGCTGGACGTCACAAAGGTTCTCCCCCTCACGCAGCTGGATATTATCCTGACACCGCTGGTGGCGTTCGATAACCAAGGTCAGCGCCTGGGCATGGGCGGTGGTTTTTATGACCGTACGCTGGAGCACTGGCAGAACGGCGGGCCATATCCGATCGGTTTAGCCCATGATTGCCAGAAAGTAGAGGAATTGCCGGTTGAGCACTGGGACGTGCCATTGCCGGAAGTGATTACGCCGGGCAACGTCTGGACGTGGTAATGCTCAGGTCCTTCTGTTTATCTCGGTGAAAACTTAAGTATGTTGTAACTAATACTTAATAAAGAACATAAAAACGTTCACGTTTCACTTCAATCTACTGAAAAATAATATTTTTTTGATTTATACATACCGTTACACGCCGAAACCAATCACTCACGGACAGCAGAGTTCAACACGCTTATTATCCTTTCATCGGCCCCGCAGTGGGGTAGACACATAAACTAAAAATCCTTGAGGAATTAACGATGAAAAAAGTATTAGCTCTGGTTGTAGCCGCTGCAATGGGCCTGTCTTCTGTCGCTTTCGCTGCTGAAACAACAGCAACTCCGGCACCTGCTGCTACCGCAACAACGGCTGCACCTGCTGCCAAGCATGTAACTAAACATAAGACTCACAAGAAAGTCGCTCAGAAAGCGCAAGCGGCTAAGAAACACGTAAAACACGCTAAGAAAGCAGCGCCGGTTGCTCAGAAAGCCCAGGCTGCTAAAAAACCTGTGAAACACGCTAAGAAAGCAGCACCGGTTGCTCAGAAAGCCCAGGCTGCTAAAAAACACGTGAAACACGTTAAGAAAGCAGCACCGGTTGCTCAGAAAGCCCAGGCTGCTAAAAAACACGTGAAACACGTTAAGAAAGCAGCACCGGTTGCTCAGAAAGCCCAGGCTGCTAAAAAACACGTGAAACATGCTAAGAAAGCGGCTCCTGCTGCAAAAGCAACACCTGCTGCATAAGTCTGAATAAGATAGCCAGATAAGTGTCTGCACTTGTCCGCTATCAGGACTGATAATCTGACACCCGGTCCGCCGGGTGTTTTTTTATCCATTTTTGCCCTGAGGTACCGCAAGATGCTGCGACGCTACCAGTTCGAAATAACCTTTTCCTCCATGATCCTCTGCGGTCTGATCGCCCTGCTGCTTCTGATGAGATTTTGAATCGTCATTAGAGGACCCGCGATACCCCAAAACGCCCTGATACCAGACACAAAAAAACCGCCTTTCGGCGGCCTTGTTGTTTCAGCTGATGCGATCAGTAAAGCAGACGGGCACGAATTGTTCCCGGAATGGCCTTCATCAGCTGCAGCGCGGTAGTCAGCGTCGCAATATCCGTTTCAGCATCAATCACCACATAACCGATTTCAGGGCTGGTTTGCAGATACTGCGCTGCGATGTTGATCCCCTGCTCGGCGAAAATCTGGTTGATGCTGGTCAGCACGCCCGGACGGTTTTCGTGGATGTGCAGCAGACGGCTGGCTTTCTCGGTGTGTGCCGGCAAAGATGCTTCCGGGAAGTTGACCGCTGACAGCGTCGAGCCATTATCAGAGTATTTCGCCAGTTTGCCCGCCACTTCCAGACCAATACCTTCCTGCGCTTCCATGGTAGAGCCGCCGATATGCGGCGTCAGCAGCACATTGTCGAACTCACACAGCGGCGAATTGAACGGATCGCTGTTGGTCGCCGGTTCTTCCGGGAAGACGTCGATCGCCGCGCCTGACAGATGTTTGCTGCGCAGTGCGTTGCATAGCGCAGGAATGTCGATCACGGTGCCGCGTGAGGCGTTGATCAGCAGTGCGCCCGGCTTCATCTGCGCCAGTTGCACTTCGGAAATCATATCTTTGGTACTGATCGTTTCCGGCACGTGCAACGTCACGACATCGCTGGTGTTGAGCAATTCTTCCAGAGAGGCAATCGGCTGCGCATTGCCCAGTGGCAATTTGCTTTCGATGTCGTAGTAGAAGACGCGCATCCCGAGGCTCTCGGCCAGAATGCCCAGCTGCGTGCCGATATGGCCGTAACCGATGATGCCCAGACGTTTGCCGCGTGCTTCGAATGAACCGACAGCCAGTTTGTTCCAGATGCCGCGGTGTGCTTTGGCGTTCGCTTCAGGAATGCCACGCATCATCAGCAACATTTCGCCCAGCACCATTTCGGCAACGGAACGTGTGTTGGAGAACGGTGCGTTGAAGACCGGAACACCGCGACGCGTGGCGGCTTTCAGATCAACCTGATTGGTACCGATACAGAAACACCCCACAGCCACCAGTTTTTCTGCTGCCTGGAAAACTTCTTCGGTCAGCTGAGTACGCGATCGGAGCCCAACAAAGTGCGCATCACGGATCGACTCTTTCAGCGATTCCGTATCCAAAGCACCTTTGTGAAATTCAATATTGGTGTAGCCCGCTGCACGGAGGGTATCAACCGCACTTTGGTGGACGCCTTCCACTAACAAAAATTTAATCTTGTCTTTCTCAAGTGATACTTTTGCCATTTCCCGACCCTATATGTTTCTGCCTGAATTCGAACTGCAAGGTGATTGCTCACAGCCAACATAACAAAAAATCCGCCATCATCAATACAAACGATTGCCTGCCCGGTAGCAGAAGGCTCACCGTGCCAGAGGGTTTCTAGCATTTCATGCTGGTTAGATTTTACTGCGCCAGACGTTCAGGAGGAGATTATTGAAAATGTGACATAAGTCACCGAATTAAGGCTTTTGAAGAAAAGATGATTCAGTCAGAAAATTATCATCTTCATAACATTGCGTTATGACAGAGGTGTGTCTGGCTGCTTTTAATGCAGCAGCCAGATCTTCTGCTTATTGCTGGATTATTTCAGCGTAACAGTTTTAACGCCTTCCGAAGTACCGACCAGGGCAACGTCAGCGCCACGGTTAGCAAACAGACCGACGGTCACGACACCGGCAATATTGTTGATCTTATTTTCCATCGCGACGGCATCAAGAATGTTCAGATTATGCACGTCGAGTATCACGTTGCCGTTATCAGTCAGCACATTCTTACGGTATTCCGGCAGACCGCCAAGTTTCACCAGCTCACGCGCCACGTAAGAACGCGCCATCGGTATGACTTCTACCGGCAGCGGGAATTTACCCAACACATCGACCTGCTTGGACGCATCGACGATACAGATGAATTTTTTTGCAATCGCAGCAATGATTTTTTCACGAGTCAGCGCCGCGCCGCCGCCTTTGATCATCTGCATGAAGCCGTTGATTTCGTCGGCACCGTCAACGTACACATCCAGCGAATCGACTTCGTTGCTGTCGAAAACGTGAATGCCTAAGCTTTTCAGTTTTGCGGTAGAGGAATCGGAACTGGAAACCGCGCCTTCGATTTGCCCTTTGATCGAGCCGAGTGCATCAATGAAATGGGCGGCGGTGGATCCGGTACCTACACCGACGATGGTGCCCGGCGTAACGTAATCCAGTGCGGCCCAGCCGACTGCTTTCTTCAATTCTTCCTGCGTCATAATGGCTTCTCTGTCTGATAACCCGAAAGTGCCGGTGATTATAAAGCAAGTCAGGGTGATTGGGATAAACAACGCCGTCGCGAGATCACACTTATTAAGTGCAATCGTGCTGCAAACGCAAAGATTTTCATCACCACAAAACCTGACAATCTGTGGCATAGTGTTTGGATAAAATGAAATCCAAGGGACAGAACTCCGATGAAACGCCCAGATTATAGAACGTTGCAGGCACTGGACGCGGTGATCCGTGAGCGCGGTTTTGAGCGCGCGGCGCAGAAGCTTTGCATCACTCAATCGGCGGTCTCACAGCGCATTAAACAACTGGAAAACCTGTTCGGCCAGCCTTTGCTGGTGCGCACCGTGCCACCCCGTCCGACCGAACAGGGGCAAAAATTGCTGGCGCTGTTGCATCAGGTCGAACTGCTGGAAGAAGAGTGGCTGGGCAGTGACAGTAATAGCGACAGCAATGATACGCCGCTGCTGCTCTCGCTGGCGGTCAACGCCGACAGTCTCGCCACCTGGCTGTTACCAGCGCTGAAATCGGTGCTGGTCGATTCCCCTATCCGCCTGAATTTACAGGTGGAAGATGAAACACGGACGCAGGAACGTCTGCGCCGTGGTGAAGTAGTCGGTGCGGTGAGTATCCAGCCGCAACCGTTGCCGAGCTGTCTGGTTGATCAACTGGGCGCGCTCGATTACCTGTTCGTCGGTTCGAAACCGTTCGCCGACCGCTACTTCCCGAATGGCGTAACCCGCTCGGCGTTGTTAAAAGCGCCGGCGGTGGCATTTGACCATCTCGACGATATGCATCAGGCCTTTTTACAGCAGAACTTTGATTTGTCGCCGGGCAGCGTGCCTTGTCATATTGTGAACTCGTCAGAAGCTTTCGTGCAACTGGCGCGTCAGGGCACCACCTGCTGCATGATCCCGCATCTGCAAATCGAGAAAGAGCTGGAAAGTGGCGAGCTGATCGACCTGACGCCGGGCCTGTTCCAGCGCAGGATGCTTTACTGGCACCGCTTCGCCCCGGAAAGCCGCATGATGCGTAAAGTCACCGACGCCCTGCTGGCGCACGGCCATCAGGTGTTGCGTCAGGACTGAATGACGGTCCGGCCAGAAACAAAAAACCCGCCGGAGCGGGTTTTTCATTTTTACAGCGTCATATTTTATTTATTGCCCAGCAGGAGCGGGCGCTGGCGGCTGCAATTCAAACACCACATCAACCTGATCGTCAAAGTGAATGCTTTGCTGTTCGTAAGTCTGTGCCACATCGCTCTGGCCTGCGGCTTCGGCGGTTTTGTACATCCGCGCGACCGGCATCGGCTGGTAGTTAGCGACGTGATAGCGAATGCTGTAAACCGGCCCCAGTTTGGTGTGGAAGCCTTCAGCCAGTGATTTCGCCTGCTGCGTGGCGTTATCAATCGCTTTCTGTCGCGCTTCATCACGGAAACGATCCGGATTCGCAACGCCCAGTTCGACGGCTCGGACTTCATTCAGGCCAGATTTCAGCGCACCGTCCAGCAGTTCGTTCAGTTTATCCAGCTGACGCAACGTCACCTGCACCTGACGTACCGCACGGTAGCCTTTCAGCTGAGATGTACCATCTTTCAGGTAGTCGTATTCCGGCTGAGTGCGTAAATTCGCTGCATTAATGTCTTTTTTCTCAATGCCATTTTTCTGCAGGAAAGCAAAGTATTCCGCCACACGCGCATCGGCCTGTTGCTTGGCGCTTGCGGCATCTTTTGCAGAGACGTTCACTTCGATCGCCAGCGTGGCAATATCTGGCGTGGCGTCAACGCTCGCCGTTCCTGAGGTCACAACGTGCGGTCCGGCAGGTAATTCTGCCGCCTGCAACGCCAGCGGTAATGTCCCTAATCCCAACATCGCTGCTACAGTCAATGCTTTCAGTTTCACAGTGCCTCCATTAATCATCAAAGATATGGCAATAAACGTATTAACTGCGAAACCGTAGCATAATCCGTTACAACAGAAACTAAGATTAGTGACAAAAACCTGTTTACCCGGCTAACTTAAAGCACGCCGGTCTGCCGTGCCAGCTGGATGGCGATGCCCCACATAATGGTGCCGACGATAAAATTTATCACCCGCTGCACTTTGCCGGTGTTCAGCCACGGCGCCAGCATGGCGGCGAGGATAGCCAGTCCGAAGAACCAGATAACCGACGCACTGACCGCGCCGAGCGCGAACCAGAAACGTTCGTCGGCATTCAGGCTGCCGCCCAGACTGCCGAGTACCACGAAGGTATCGAGATACACGTGCGGATTCAGCCAGGTGACGGCCAGCATGCTGACCACAATTTTCCAGCGGCTTTGCTTTGCCACCTCGGCCTGCGCCAGTTCAGGATTTTTGCTGAACGCCGTACGGAACGCGCCCCAGCCGTACCAAAGTAAAAACGCCACGCCGCCCCAGCTCACCAGCAGGAGTAAAAGCGGTGATTTGCTCAGCAGCGCGCTACCGCCAAAGATGCCGCCACAGATGAGTGCGATGTCGCTCAGCGCGCACAATCCGGCAATCATCAAATGATACTGGCGGCGAATGCCCTGGTTCATTACAAACGCATTCTGCGGGCCAATCGGTAAAATCATTGCGGCGCTCATCGCCAGTCCTTGCAGGAAAATAGCCAGCACGTCGTCATCCTTTAAACAGTCAGTCAGAGAGAATGCGCGCAGTGTAAGGGCATTGATGGCATTAGAGGAAATGGATAATTCTAATCCCCCATTAGATTAGCTTATCACGGGGATTCATCGATTTAGGGTATGAAAAAGGCGCCCGCAGGCGCCTGAATTTTTCGGCCAGTCGCGCGTTATTCCGCGATGCCTTTGCTTTCGATTGAACGTTGTTCTTCCTGCTGGCTGGCAGCGGCATCCGCAACGCGATGCAAATGCACGTCCATCTGCGGGTAAGCGATGTTGATTTTGTTCTCGTCGAGCGCACGTTTGAAGGCTTCCAGCAGATCCCAGTAGACTTCCTGAGCATCGCCGTTGGAACTCCAGACACGTACCACAAAGTTCAGCGTGGAAGCGCCCATTTCATTCAGACGCACGGTAACGCCTTTGTCATGCTGGATGCGGTTGTCCGCCGCGATAATATCGCCCAGAACTTTTTTCACCTGATCGATATCAGATTCATAACCCACGCCTACAACGATCTCAGTACGACGGTTCGGCTCGCGTGACGTATTGATAATGTTACCGGCGATGATTTTACCGTTCGGCACCACAATCATTTTGTCATCAGGGGTACGCAACGTAGTGGAGAAAATCTGCACCTGTGTCACGGTACCGGCCACGCCGCCGAGATCGACGTATTCACCGGCACGGAACGGACGGAAGATCACCAGCAGCACGCCTGCGGCAAAGTTTGCAAGCGATCCCTGCAAGGCCAATGCTACGGCCAAACCTGCGGCACCGAGAACGGCGATGACCGATGCGGTCTGCACGCCAACGCGCCCCAGAACGGCAATCAGCGTAACGGCGATAACGGCATAACGCACCAGAGCGGCGAGGAAGTCAGACACGGTCAGATCAATACCGCGCAGTTTCATCACACGGCTGACTGCGCCGGATAATACGCGGGCAACGATCAGACCGATGATAAGAATAAAGATAGCCGCGACGATGTTGACGGCGTAATGGATCAGTAAAGCCTGATTTCTCACTAACCAGTTGCCCGCATTGTTAATGCTACCCACAACGTTCAAATCATCCATTTAATTACCCCAAAAAAATTACCCTGACGGGTTATAAGAAACCAAAGCTGCCCGGGATACGGGCAGCAACTGTGGGTTAAGGTTAACTAACAATGCGATGAAGTGCCAATTTCAGGGGCGAGATCCCAGTGAAATTAGGAATTTGCAGGGTGATTCTTCAACGGCTCTGGTGCTTTGAAAGCCTGCAACGGACCACGTCCGCTCAGCGTAAAGGCCGAGATCACGGTGAAGGTCAGCGCGATCAGGCCCAGGATCAGATAAGTACCGTGGAAACCGATTCGGTCATACATGTTCCCGGCAAACACCGACATAAACATGATTGCCACCTGTTTGAAGAAGCAGAACGTCACCAGGTAAATTGTCGCCGAGAAGCGCACTTCAAATACCGACGTGATGTACTTGAAGCAGCCGACGATTAAAAACGGGACTTCAAACATGTGCAGCGTTTTCAGCACCACCACTTCGACAGGCGAAGAGGCGAAGGAAGAGCCGATGATGCGCACAGACATGATTGCTCCCGCCAGCAACAGCGCATTTTTGCCCCCGATACGGTTCACGATAAGCGGCGCGAAGAACATGATGCAGGCGTTCAGCAACTCGCCCATGGTGGTGACGTAACCGAAGACGCGCGTGCCTTCAGAAGAGGAAGCAAAGAACGAAGTGAAGAAGTTAGCAAACTGCTGATCGAAAACATCATAGGTGCAGGAAACACCGATCACGTACAACGCCAGGAACCACAGTTTGCGGTCTTTCAGCAGCTCAAGGGCAATTTTCAGGCTGAAGGGTTTGGTATTCGCGCCCAGATCGTTTGCCACCCGCGCACTGGAGGTCACTTCCGGTTTGGCGATCAGCAACAGAATGGCGAGGATCACCGCACAGCCAGAGCCGAGCCAGAATACAAACTCGTTGTTAATGGTAAACATGATGCCGACCACCGACGCGCACAGCGCCCAGCCAACGCAGCCGAACATCCGCGCGCGGCCAAATTCGAAGCTGCTGCGACGGCTGACTTTTTCGATATAGGCTTCAATCGCTGGCGCACCGGCGTTGTAAATCAGGCCGAGATAGATCCCGCCGACTATTGATCCCAGATAGATATTTACTTTCAGCAACGGGCCGAACACGTAGATAAAGAACGGCGCAAACAGCACCAGCATCCCGGTGATGATCCACAGCAGATGCTTTTTCAGTCCCAGCTTATCCGAGAGCAAACCAAATACCGGCTGGAAGAGTAATGAGAACAGCGAAATACTGGCGAAGATAATCCCGGTATCGCTTTTGCTGATCTGATTAATGTCGTGCAGCCAGATCGGGAAGAACGGGAAATAGGCTCCCATGATGAAAAAGTAGAAAAAGAAGAACAGCCCGAACATCCAGAAATTGGTATTTTTCATGTAATTCATTTGCAGTTTCCTTGCGACTGAATGCTGCGCCGCAGCGGATTAACGCCGCGGCGCGGGATATCAGGATCGTTTCCAGGTGAAGGCGTAATGGTAATGACCGGCAGTCAGCAGGAAGTCCGGGCTGACGCTCGGGCTCCATGAATCATCGCCGCCGACGCCCATATGGAAGCCGTCGATGTTCAGCCATGTGCCCTGCTCTGCGCGCAACAGGTGACGGTGGCTGGTGTCCATCAGCTGTTGCAGGCTGTAGCGGCTCAGGCCAAAGTGGAAATCGCCACGCAGTTGCCACCCGGCGTAATCCAGTTCACGGGTATCACCGCGCAGGCCGTTTTCCGTCGGGAAGACGTAAGGCGTGTAGAGCTCTGCCAGTGGCAACGTCCAGCGGCCATGTTGCGCGGCCAGACGGCGGTCCGGATAGTTCTCATGCGGCCCCAGCCCCAGCCAGCTGACGTTTTCTGCGGTGTCCGCCAGCTGACAGGTCATACCGATACGCCCCGGAGACGGCACGTTAGAGGCCACGCGCACATCCACGTCGATATGCAATTCGCCCTGATTATCAATACGGTAAACCTTGTTGCTCAGCACACGGGTTTCATCATCTGCAAGGAAAGCGTGCCTGGCGACAATGATCACGCGATCTTCTAACTGATCGGCGATCACACTCAGCGTGCGCGATTCGAGCTGATACATCCCGGCGGCTTTCCAGCGCTCCACCCACGCATTCGGATCGATGCGGGTGACTTCACTGACGCCGATATCGTTATCCACCGGCGCACGTACAAACTGATCGCGTAACGCAGAAAGCAGACGCGGCGTTTTGCCATCAAACCACTGTTCCAGCAAACCGGTCTGCTTACTGAACTCCCAGCGCTGCGTGCCGTGCATGACAAAAATCTGATCGCCCTGCACATCGAGAACCGGCGCAGCGGCGGTGATTTTTTCCGGCACTGGCAGGCTCAGCGCCTGCGGCAGTTGCCACTGATCCCACGCACTGCGATGTCCGGCTTCTGACCACGCCGTCGACTGCGGCTGATGCACGGCAACGTTCAGCCATAAATCCCCTTTTGCCAGCGGGATCTGCCCCAATTCCAGCGTTTGCGTACCGTTCGGCGAGATGTTTAATACGGCTTCACCCTGTGAAACCACTTCGCCGTCTTGCTCAATGCGCCAGACCAGTTGCTCGTTATCGCTGTGGCGGAACAGGTATTCGCTTTGAATTTGCAGCGTCAGGGGCGCGGTGCTAAGCAGTGAGAACTGGAAGAACTGCTGTGCGCGCTGGGCTTCAAACAGCGACGGATGCGGCGTGCGGTCTGCGAACACCAGACCGTTCATGCAGAACTGACGGTCGTTCGGCGTATCGCCAAAATCACCGCCGTAAGCCATATAACGCTCACCGTCTTCGCCGGTACGCAGCAAGCTCTGATCCACCCAGTCCCAGACAAATCCGCCCTGCAAACGCGGGAACTGGCGGAAGGCTTTCCAATATTTATCGAAACCACCAAAGCTGTTGCCCATCGCGTGGGCGTACTCGCAGAGGATCAGCGGACGCGTTTCGTCCGGCATGCTGATCCACTTTTTGATAGACCATTTCGGCACCGCCGGGAACGGCTGATCCTGCTCCACGCGGGAATACATCGGGCAGATAATGTCGGTCGCCGCGCTGTTTGCGCCGCCACCTTCATACTGCACCGGACGGGTCGGATCGACAGATTTGATCCAGCGGTACATGGCGTCATGGTTCGCCCCGTGGCCGGATTCGTTACCCAATGACCAGATGATGATGCACGGATGGTTGCGATCGCGTTGAACCATGCGGGTGACGCGCTCGCTGAAGGCGTTGAACCAGACGGGATCGTCTGACAGACGGTTCATAGGTTGCATGCCGTGGGTTTCGATATTGGCTTCATCCACCACGTACAGGCCGTATTCATCGCAAAGGCGGTACCACAGCGGATGGTTCGGGTAATGCGAACAGCGCACCGCATTAAAGTTGTGTTGTTTCATCAGCACGATGTCACGGCGCATGGTCGCTTCATCCATCACCTGACCGTTTTCAGGATGATGTTCATGGCGGTTTGTTCCGCGGATCAGCACCGGCTGGCCATTCACTTTGAGCAGGCCGTTGCTGATTTCTACCTGACGGAACCCGACGTTGCAGGCTTCAGCTTCGATTACCTCACCGTCTGGCGAAAGCAGGGAAATCACCGCGCGGTAAAGCGCAGGCTGTTCAGCACTCCATAACGCAGGCTGGCTGACCGGCAGGCGCACGGTGGTTTTATCGAACGCATTGCCGCGCTCATCGATGATGTCACTGCCGAGCGGCTGCGTATGTTCTGCGATTGCGTTATCGCCCTGCCAGAGCTGGACGCGAACCTGATAATCCGCCGCCGTATCCGTTGGTACGGCGGCGCTGACCTGCACTTCCAGTTCGGCCTGCGTGAAACCGTGGAACAGATGAGTGCGCACCTGATAATCGGTGATCTGCTCCGCCGGTTTGTGCATCAGCGTGACGTCGCGGAAAATCCCGCTCATGCGCCACATATCCTGATCTTCCAGATAGCTGCCGTCGCTCCAGCGCAGCACCATCACCGCCAGACGGTTTTCGCCCACGCGCAGCACACCGCTGAGGTCGAATTCCGCCGGCAGACGGCTGTCCTGCGAATAACCGATCCACTGACCGTTACACCACAGATAGAACGCAGAGTTGACGCCGTTGAACACAATGCGCGTCTGCCCGCTGTTCAGCCAGGCGCTATCCATGCCCACTGTGAGCGAGTAACAACCGGTGGGGTTTTCTTCCGGTACAAACGGCGGGTTCACCGGGATAGGGTACTGAACGTTGGTATAAATCGGCGCGTCGTAACCTGCCAGCTGCCAGTTAGACGGTACCTGAACCCGGTCAGCACCGGGCAGATCCTGTTGCAACCACTGTTCAGGCACGGCTTCCGGACGGGGGAAATAGCTGAACCCCCACTCACCATTCAGGGAGCGAAGACTGGAGGATGGGTGATTTTCTCTGGCTTCGGCGCTATTACGCCAGCTGTTGAAAGGCGGATGCGCCGCGAGGCGGTTGACCTGCGTCGATGCCGGTTTTTCCCAGTCACGACGGGCCAGAACCACGGCCAGCGATGACAGTTTTTCGTCCCCTGATGTACTCATCGTTTATCCTCTGCAAAATTGTTATGCGCTCACAATATAAATAAAGATGCGTAACACGAAGCAGTAAGTAAAGCGAAGGGAAGCAGGAAAGGGACGCGGATCACAGATTCCGCGTCAGTACGTTCTGATTTTGAGAATTATAGCGCGCTGAGCTGTCGCGCAATTCGGATCAACTCCTGGGACAATGCTTCCTGTGAAACAGGCGTTTCACCGGGCGTCGCCGTAGTGTGGCGCTCTACCAGAGAGGTCGGCAGTAACAGAGATGAGCGGCGACGATCGCCGTGGGTGTGCAGGTGATCGACCAGACGGTTGACGCTTTCATGCCCGAGCAGGCGGAAATCCTGTTTGATGGTGGTCAGCGGCGGGAAGAAAAACGCGCTGTCTTCGGTATCATCATACCCGATGACCGAGATTTGCTCCGGCACGCGCAGGCCATACTCATGTACCGCACGTAAAACGCCGAGCGCCATCTGATCGTTGGCGACCAAAATCGCGCCAGGCCGCACAGGCTGGTTCAGTAATAACAATGCCTGCTGGTAACCGGATGCCGCGCTCCAGTCGCCGTGCTGGACCGCACAGGGCGTCACAGCATGTTTTGCCAGTGTCTCCAGCCAGCCTTCATAACGCAGTCGTGCAGAAATGGATTCGAGCGGACCGGTCAGTAATGCAATTTGCTGATGCCCGAGCGCCAGCAGATGCTCCACGCCCTGCTCTGCCCCGCAGTGCGGATCGAACAAAATTTTGAACACGTCAGCCTGCGGATCGACATCCAGAAACAGCGCCGGTAGGTTGCCGCACATCTGTGCTATTGCATCGGCACTGTCGTTGGACAGCGGCACGTTGATCAGCACGCCATCGACGCGTTGCGACATCAGCTCGCTCACCGCCGCGCGGCAGGCAGACAAGCTCAGGTTATCCGTCATCGAAATCACGACGTTAAAGCCTAACTGATTGGCGCGGGTTTTCACCGCCGAGGCAATTTGCGAAGGTGCATGAAGTGCCAGTTCGGTGGTCGCCAGCCCCAGCGTGTAGCTTTGTTTACCCGCCAGTTGCTGCGCGACGCGGTTCGGCACATAGTTCAGCGCTGCCATCGCCTTCTCGACTTTATCGCGCGTCTTGGTCGAGACGTGCGCCGCCTGATTCAGCACGCGGGACACGGTCTGATAAGACACACCGGCGTGGCGCGCCACATCATCGAGGGTGACAGATTTTGGCTTCATGGCTCTCTCTTCGGGGTTCATGCGGGAACGCGCAGGACGGACTATTGTGGCCGGAAAGCAAACAATAAAAAAGGGGCCGAAGCCCCTTTGGTTACGATCCTCACATTCCGGTGGTCAAGCACCAGAAGGACAAGAATTACAGTACGTCGATCGCGTTCAGTTCTTTGAATGCCAGTTCCAGGCGAGTCACCATGGAAGTCTGAGCAGAACGCAGCCATACGCGTGGGTCATAGAATTTCTTGTTAGGTTTGTCCGCGCCTTCCGGGTTACCCAACTGACCTTGCAGGTAAGCTTCGTTTTTCTTGTAGAACTGCAGAATACCGTCCCAGTTTGCCCATTGGGTGTCGGTATCGATGTTCATTTTGATAACACCGTAACCTACAGATTCTTTGATTTCTGCTGCAGTAGAACCAGAACCGCCGTGGAACACGAAGTTCAGGCTGTTGTGTGGCAGGTTGTGTTTCTTGCAAACGTATTCCTGAGAATCGCGCAGAATCGTTGGAGTCAGTTTAACGTTACCTGGTTTGTACACGCCGTGTACGTTACCGAATGACGCAGCGATAGTGAAACGCGGGCTGATTGCGTTCAGTTTTTCGTATGCGTAATCAACGTCTTGTGGCTGAGTGTACAGCGCAGAAGCGTCCATATGGCTGTTGTCTACGCCATCTTCTTCACCACCAGTACAACCGAGTTCGATTTCCAGAGTCATATCGAGTTTTGCCATGCGAGCTAAGTACTTGCTGCAAATTTCGATGTTTTCTTCCAGAGATTCTTCAGACAGGTCGATCATGTGAGAAGAGAACAATGGTTTACCGGTTTTGGCGAAGTGAGCTTCACCCGCGTCCAGCAGACCGTCGATCCATGGCAGCAATTTTTTCGCGCAATGGTCGGTGTGCAGGATGACTGGCACGCCGTAATGTTCTGCCATCTGATGCACATGATGTGCGCCAGAGATTGCACCCAGGATTGCAGCGCCTTGTGGCACGTCAGTTTTCAGGCCTTTACCTGCGATGAACGCAGCGCCGCCGTTAGAGAACTGAACGATAACCGGGGAACGGACTTTCGCAGCAGCTTCGAGAACGGCGTTGATTGAGTCGGTGCCTACGCAGTTAACCGCTGGCAGAGCAAATTTGTTTTCTTTAGCAACAGCGAAAACTTTCTGTACATCATCACCAGTGATAACGCCTGGTTTTACGAAATCAAAAATTTTAGACATAGTTCTTTGTCCTGTATTCGTCGGCCGTAGATGGATTGAATCGGTTTGCTATGTCGCGCGAGTTCCACTGTGCAGCCCCTCGCGCGGCAAAGAAGAACAGGAAACCCTATGCTTCCTGTTCAGGGTTCATTACTTCTTAGCACGCTCTTCCAGCATCACAACCGCTGGCAGTGCTTTCCCTTCAACGAACTCGAGGAATGCGCCACCGCCAGTGGAGATATAGGAAATTTTGTCAGCGATACCGAACAGGTCGATAGCCGCTAAGGTGTCGCCGCCGCCTGCGATAGAGAAACCTTCGCTGTCAGCAATGGCCTGCGCCACAATTTCGGTTCCTCTGCGGAAGTTAGGGAACTCGAACACGCCTACCGGGCCATTCCAAAGAATGGTTTTGGCGTTTTTGATAATCTCAGCCAGGCGGTAAGCAGACTCGTCGCCCATGTCGAGAATTTGTTCGTCATCTTTGATGTCTTTAACAGACTTCACGGTAGCGACGGCAGTTTCAGAGAACTCAGTGGCCACGCGAACGTCTGTAGGAACAGGAATATCGCAGGTTTCCAGCAATTTGCTTGCTGTATCAACCAGATCCGCTTCGTACAGAGATTTACCCACGTTGTTACCTTGTGCAGCAACGAAGGTGTTCGCAATACCACCGCCAACGATCAGCTGGTCAGCGATTTTGGACAGGGAATCCAGAACGGTCAGTTTGGTAGACACTTTAGAACCACCAACGATCGCCACCATCGGACGCGCCGGGTTACCCAGTGCTTTGCCCAGTGCTTCCAGCTCAGCTGACAGCAGAGGACCCGCACAGGCGATTGGAGCAAATTTGCCGACGCCGTGGGTAGAAGCTTGTGCGCGATGCGCCGTACCGAATGCGTCCATCACATAGATGTCACACAGGGCAGCATATTTTTTGGACAGCGCTTCGTCGTCTTTCTTTTCGCCTTTGTTAAAGCGAACGTTTTCCAGAACAACCAGCTCGCCTTCTGCAACTTCAACGCCATCAAGGTAATCTTTCGCCAGACGAACTGGAGATTTCAGATGTTCTTTCAGGTAGTTAACAACAGGCAGCAGAGAAAACTCTTCGTTATATTCGCCTTCAGTCGGGCGACCCAGATGCGAGGTAACCATCACGCGTGCACCCTGTTTCAGGGCAGTTTCGATGGTAGGTAAAGAAGCGCGGATACGTGCATCTGACGTTACTTTGCCATCTTTAACCGGCACGTTGAGATCCGCACGGATCAATACGCGCTTACCTGCTAAATCCAGATCGCTCATCTTAATAACAGACATGGTGAATCCTCTCGTTGATTCTCTTTAAAGTTGCTTGAAGGCGGTTTCGGCCAGAGAGGCCGCAACAACCGTACTAGAAACCGCTAGCGGACATTGCCAATGTTGTATCCAACATTCGGTTAGCAAAACCCCACTCGTTATCGCACCAGACCAGTGTTTTTATCAGGTGCTTTCCACTTACCCGCGTCTGCGTTCCATCTACAATGGCGCTGTGGGGATCATGGTTAAAATCTGTCGAGACTAATGGTAGTTCGGTATAGTCAACTATACCACGAAAAGAGCCCGTTGCGGCCTTTTGCAGCAGCTGGTTCACCTCGTCGACCGTGACCGAACCCTCGACAAATACGCTCAAATCAATGGCTGTGACATTGATAGTCGGCACACGCACAGAGATCGCTTCAAAGCGATCGCAGAACTTAGGCATGATGCGCGTGATCCCCGCGGCAAGCTTGGTATCGACCGGAATAATGGACTGACTGGCGGCGCGTGTACGGCGTAAATCGGCGTGGTAGGCGTCGATTACCGGCTGGTCATTCATCGAAGAGTGGATGGTCGTTACGGTGCCGGACTCAATGCCGTAGGCATCGTCGAGCAGCTTGATCACAGGGATAATACAATTGGTGGTGCAGGACGCATTGGACACAATGCGGTGCTGGCGTTCGAGCAACTGGTGGTTCACACCGTACACCACGGTGGCGTCAAGATCGTGACCGCCCGGATGCGCGAACAGAATTTTTTTGGCTCCGGCCTCAAGCTGAGTTTCGCCGTCTGCGCGGCTACCGTAAACGCCTGTGCAATCGAGCACGACGTCAATACTCAGCTCGCCCCAAGGCAGCTGGCTGGCATCAGGTTGATGGAATAATCGGATGGAGTCATCGCCGACGTAAAGGTTTTCACCTTCCTGGCGGACATCCCAGGCGAAGCGCCCGTGGCTGGAGTCGTATTTAAGCAGATGGGCCATGCCTTCGGGGCTGGCAATTTCATTGATAGCGATAACGGAGATTTCCGCCCGACGCCCGGATTCGTATAACGCGCGCAATACGCTACGGCCAATGCGACCAAAGCCATTAATTGCAATACGTATTGGCATACTTCTCCCTGTTACACGGTTGTTACTCAAAATCAGTAACACCTATAGTAATGCAGCGTGCGTTTACGGTGAATAACCATCATCATCGGTACGCACGAAACGTGCCGCAGAAAATTTTTCTTTTCCTACACGTTAACTACGTGGTGACGACGATAAGCTCAAATCGCCTGACTGAAACGGTTCAGCTGAGAATAAACGAAACTATGTCTAAAAGGAATAATTCCAGGAATTTCACCGTACGAATCGCTTCGATCGCTTAAAAAAACACCATGCAAATCCGTGCGTTCACAGTGATTTTACTTTTTCATCACGTTTCAGACAGTGATTCCTCTCAAAAACCGAAAGATTAAAACAGTTTCTGAATGATGCGAGTGTAACGAGGATCGCCTGTGAAGGGTTTGACCTGTGTCATTTAGCAAGGAAACTGCAAGCCTGCTCATGGTATCAGGATGTAAAAAAAGCACCCGAAGGTGCTTTTGAGATCCACTGGAGAAGGGAATTACTTCAACAACGACTGTGCTTGCGCAACCACGTTATCAACAGTGAAACCGAACTCTTTGAACAGCAGGTCTGCCGGAGCTGACTCGCCGAAGCTGTGCATGCCGACGATAGCGCCGTTCAGGCCAACGTATTTGAACCAGTAGTCAGCGATACCCGCTTCCACCGCAACGCGCGCGGAAACAGCTTTTGGCAGGACGGATTCACGGTAAGCCGCGTCCTGTTTGTCGAAGGCGTCGGTAGACGGCATGGAGACAACGCGCACTTTGGTGCCCGCTGCAGCCAGTTTGTCTGCGGCTTCTACGGTGATACCCACTTCTGAACCGGTCGCGATCAGGATAACTTCAGGCGTACCCTCGCAATCTTTCAGAATGTAACCACCGCGCGCCACGTTTGCCAACTGCTCAGCAGTACGTGGTTGCTGGGTCAGGTTCTGACGAGAGAAGATCAGGGTAACCGGCCCGTCATTACGTTCGATTGCGTATTTCCACGCTACCGCAGATTCAACCTGGTCAGCCGGACGCCATGTGCTCATGTTTGGCGTGACGCGCAGGCTGGCGATTTGCTCAACCGGCTGGTGCGTCGGGCCGTCTTCGCCCAGACCGATGGAGTCATGGGTGTACACGAACACGTTGCGGATCTTCATCAGAGCCGCCATACGCACGGCGTTACGCGCATATTCGACGAACATCAGGAAGGTCGCAGAGTACGGCAGGAAACCACCGTGCAGCGCGATACCGTTGGTGATCGCAGTCATACCGAATTCACGCACGCCGTAATGGATATAGTTACCCGCCTTATCGTCGCCGATAGACTTGGAACCAGACCACATAGTCAGGTTGCTTGGTGCCAGGTCAGCAGACCCGCCCAGGAATTCTGGTAAGACTTTACCGAATGCTTCCAGCGCATTCTGAGATGCTTTACGGCTGGCGATGTTGGCAGGATTTGCCTGCAACTCTTCGATAAATTTCTGTGCGCCCGCTTCCCAGTTAGCTGGCAGCTCGCCGTTCACACGACGTTTGAACTCTTTTGCCAGTTCAGGATGTGCTTTGGCATAGGCCGCGAATTTCTCGTCCCATGCTGCTTCTTTCGCTTTGCCGACTTCTTTCGCATCCCACTGTGCGTAGATATCTTGTGGAATTTCAAACGCAGCATATTTCCAGCCCAGTTTTTCACGGGTGGCGGCGACTTCATCTGCGCCCAGCGCGGCACCGTGCACATCGTGCGTACCGGCTTTGTTCGGCGAACCGAAACCGATCACGGTTTTGCACATCAGCAGGGAAGGTTTGTCGGTGACGTTATGTGCTTCTTCGATAGCGGCTTTGATAGCGTCAGGATTGTGACCGTCAACGCCACGGACGACGTGCCAGCCATAGGCTTCGAAACGTTTAGCGGTGTCATCGGTGAACCAGCCTTTAACGTGGCCATCGATGGAAATGCCGTTGTCATCATAAAACGCGGTCAGTTTGCCGAGTTTCAAGGTACCGGCCAGTGAACACACTTCGTGAGAAATGCCTTCCATCATGCAACCATCACCCAGGAAAGCGTAGGTCTGGTGGTTAACGATGTCGTGGCCTGGTTTGTTGAACTGCGCAGCCAGCGTGCGTTCTGCAATAGCAAAACCAATGGCGTTCGCGATACCCTGACCCAGCGGGCCGGTCGTGGTTTCAACGCCAGCGGTATAACCGTATTCCGGGTGGCCTGGGGTTTTGGAGTGCAGCTGACGGAAATTTGCCAGTTCGCTGATTGGCAGATCATAGCCTGTGAGGTGCAGCAGGCTGTAAATCAGCATGGAACCATGACCATTGGACAGCACGAAGCGGTCGCGGTCAGCCCAGTTTGGGTTTGTCGGGTTATGGTTCAGGTAGTCACGCCACAGGACTTCGGCAATGTCAGCCATGCCCATAGGGGCGCCAGGGTGGCCGGAATTCGCTTTCTGCACGGCATCCATACTAAGTGCGCGGATTGCGTTCGCAAGCTCTTTACGAGAGGACATGTTCTACTCCAGGTCGGATTAATAAAGCAGTCAAGGAAGTCATTTTCTCAGACTCGGCATTAAATCGGCAATCTATAATCACTCACGTGATGAAGTTCACAGAATACGCTTTTAAATCAGTGCGTTTTTTCGGACTTACACTATAGATCGGGCACTGCGAAAATCCTACCTTAACGCTATTCTTACAATGACAGCCTTTTTCAGGCTGCATTGACTGATTTTTTCACTTTCTCTGGGAACCTGAATTGATGAAATTTCATCCTGTAATGTTGAGCCTGCTGGCCACCACTCTGGTGAGCGGTTGTGCAACAGTGAATACCGATACCTTAATGCAATCCGGCGCGCAGGCTTATCAGGCGTATACCCTGAGCGACGCTGATGTGAAAACCCTCAGCGTTCAGTCGTGCGAAGAGATGGATAAAAAAGCGCAAATCGCGCCGGACAGCAGCGAGTATGCGCAGCGTCTGAAAAAAATCTCCGCCGCGCTGGGCGATAACATCAACGGCACACCGGCCAACTACAAGGTCTACGTGACCAAAGACGTCAACGCCTGGGCAATGGCCAACGGGTGTATCCGCGTCTACAGCGGCCTGATGGATATGATGAACGACAACGAAGTCGAAGGCGTACTCGGCCACGAAATGGGCCACGTCGCCCTCGGCCATACCCGCAAAGCCATGCAGGTGGCGTACAGCGCAACGGCGGCACGCTCAGCAATTTCCTCACTCGGCGGCGTCAGCGCTACGCTGTCACAGTCGCAGCTGGCGGATCTGGGCGAGAAATACGTGAATGCCCAATTCTCCCAAAAGCAGGAATCCCAAGCCGACGATTACTCTTTCGACCTGCTGAAAAAACGCGGCATCGATCCGACCGGTCTGGCGACCAGCTTCGATAAACTGGCGAAACTGGATCAGGGAAGCAGCATCGGCTGGTTTGACGATCACCCATCGTCAGAAGCTCGTGCCAAACATATTCGCGAGCGTATCGCCGCCGGGAAATAATCAATTTAGAGATGCGTCACCGGCGCATCTCTTATTATAAAGCCTTACTACTTTCTATTAATTCCATTAATTTCTATATAATAGAAATTAATCCGCACAAAATCTGAAAATAACATCACCCGCCCTCTTTTCCTCGCTAACTTAAAATGATTGGTTATTCTTTCTGCGATTTATTTTTTAATTAACTTTCTGCATTCACTATCAAAGGACGATGGATTATGAATTTTCGCGTAACAGCCATTGCGGTTGGCATAACGGTATTATTAAGCGGTTGTCAAAACGGTCTGAATACCAATGCATTACTGGATTCGGGTTCGCAGGCTTATAAAGCTGCCACGCTGACCGATCAGGATGTCAAAAACATGACTGACGGCGCCTGCAAAGAAATGGATGCCGGTTCCAACATTGCATCAGCAAAAAGTAAATATACCAAACGCCTGAATAAGATTGCCAAAAACCTCGGTAATAACATCAACGGTACCCCGGCGAACTATAAAGTTTATCTGACCAGCGACGTCAACGCCTGGGCGATGGCCAACGGCTGTATCCGTGTTTACAGCGGTCTGATGGACATGATGAACGACGATGAAATCGAAGGCGTACTGGGCCACGAAATGGGTCACGTGGCGCTGGGTCATACCAAAAAAGCCATGCAGGTGGCTTACAGCGCAGCCGCAGCACATACCGCAGCCGGCGCGGCCGGTGGCGTCGTCGGCCAGCTTTCCAGCACTCAGCTGGCCGATCTGGGCGAAGATCTGATCAATGCGCAGTTCTCGCAGAAGCAGGAGTCTGACGCCGATGATTACTCTTACGATTTACTGAAAAAACGCAAATTGCCTGTCAAAGGTCTGGTGACCGCCTTCGAGAAACTGGCAAAACTGAGCGGTGGTAGTGAGAAGAGTTTGTTCAGCTCACACCCGCCATCGCAGGAACGCGCCGATCATATGAAAGAACGGATGGCGCAAGATAAATAATACCCGCCAAGAAGGAATAAAGCGCAGGGTTTGCGCATAACGCTGCGTTTTTCATTCCCCAAACATTCATCCGTGGTGAACGATTTTACTATTCTCAACGCAATAACCACCGCCTTTATTTTATATAATAAATAAAAACATATTCTCTACACAAATAATTAAGGCACCACAAGGGTGCCTTAAAAAATGACGAGCTGGCTGCACATCAGCCTTTTTTGGACGCCTGCACGTGAAGCATTTCCAGCGCCAGTGTGGCAGCGGCCAGTGCGGTGATTTCTGACTGGTCGTAAGCCGGAGCCACTTCCACGATATCCATACCCACGATATCCAGATCCAAATCTTTCAGGCCGCGAACCAGTTTCAGCGCGCTATCGGACGTCAGGCCACCGATGACCGGTGTACCGGTGCCCGGAGCATGTGCCGGATCCAGACAGTCGATGTCGAAGCTCAGGTAAACCGGCAGATCGCCGACGATTTGCTTCACCTGCGCCAGAATATCATCCACGGTGCGGTCGTTAACCTGCGCAGCATCCAGAACGGTGAAGCCGAGATTTTTATCAAACTCGGTGCGGATACCGATCTGCACGGAGTGATTCGGGTCGATCAGGCCTTCATTTGGCGCATGGAAGAACATGGTGCCGTGGTCGAATTTGCTGCCGTTAGAATAGGTATCGGTGTGCGCATCGAAATGTACCAGCGCCATTTTACCGAAGTGCTTAGCGTGAGCGCGCAGCAGTGGCAGGGTTACAAAGTGGTCACCGCCGAAAGACAACATACGCTTGCCGGATGACAGTACTTTATCAGCGTGCTGTTGCAGTTTGTCCGTCAGATCCTGTGCATCACCGAAGTTGAACACCAGATCGCCACAGTCGATGACGTTCAGACGATCGCGCAGATCGAAATCCCACGGCCAGCGCTGACCTTCCCACGCCAGATTCACTGACACCTGACGGATAGCGGCAGGACCGAGACGTGCGCCTGAACGGCCAGAGGTCGCCATGTCGAAAGGAATACCGGTGATGACCCAGTCAGCTTCCGCCGTGTACGGCTGGAAGTTCAGCGGGAAACGCAGAAAACCAAATGCGTTGGAAACCAGGGAGTTATCAGGCTCATTGCCTAAAGTGCTCACTAATTTACTCATAAAAAATGTCCTCTTTTTGCATCGCCGTGCAGCCTGCTGCTGACACAGAATGGTGAAGTATAGATGAAAAAAAATCCCAACCACGTCGTTTGCCCGACCTGAAAGGGATTTCTACAAATTCATATTGTACTGCTGTTGGCGCGAATTTTACCTTAATCCGGCTCAGCTTCAAGCCGGATTATTGTGCGCTTTTACTCGTCTTCTTCCAGATAAGTGTAACCGTACAAACCGGATTCAAACTCTTCGACGAACTGCGCCTGAAGGTCGGCATCCAGATCGGTTTCTTTCACCTGATCGCGGAAACGGGCCAGCAGAACGTTCGGATCCAGCTGCACGTACTCCAGCATGTCAGCGACGGTATCGCCTTCATCCGACTGCTGCACTTCGATTTCACCGTCAGGGAAGACGAACACGTCTACCGCTGCGGTATCACCGAACAGGTTGTGCATGTTGCCGAGAATTTCCTGATACGCGCCGACCATAAAGAAGCCCAGCACTGGCGGATTTTCCGGATCATACGGAGGCATTGGCATCGTGGTTGCCACGCCGTCACCGTCGATGTAGTGATCGATAGTCCCGTCGGAGTCACAGGTGATATCCAGCAGCACGGCACGGCCGACCGGCGGTTTATCCAGACCTTCCAGCGGCAGAACCGGGAACAGCTGATCGATACCCCACGCATCCGGCATTGACTGGAACAGCGAGAAGTTGACGTACAGTTTGTCCGCCATGCGTTCCTGCAATTCGTCGATGATCGGACGGTGCGCGCGGTTGCTCGGATCAAGCTGACCCTGAATCATATTGCAGATATTCAGGTAGATATCTTCCGCCCAGGCGCGCTGAGTGAGATCCAAAATACCGTGCGCGTACTGAGAATGGACGTCATGCAAATCCATCTGGCTGTCATGCAGCCATTCGCGCAGTGAGCGGCGATTTTCCGGATCGTGCATTTCATTCCAGGTATCCCACATGCTGCCGAGCGCACGCGGTGCGTCTTCTTCCGGGGCAATCGGGTCACGGAATTCATTGCGCTCAACGCCGATGATGTTGGATACCAGCACCGTATGGTGCGCGGTAACCGCACGGCCAGACTCGGTGATCACGGTCGGATGCGGCAGGCCGTGCTCATTACAGGCATCACCGATCCCCCAAATCACGTTGTTCGCGTATTCGTTCAGGCCGTAGTTGACCGAGCAGTCAGACTGCGAACGGGTGCCTTCATAATCCACACCCAAACCGCCGCCGACGTCAAAGCACTGAATGTTGACGCCCAGCTTGTGTAACTCAACGTAGAAACGCGCGGATTCACGCACGCCGGTTGAGATGTCACGGATATTGGATAACTGGGAACCGAGATGGAAGTGCAGCAGTTGCAGGCTTTCCAGACGGTTGGCTTCGCGCAGCATTTCCACCAGTTGCAGAACCTGTGACGCCGCCAGACCAAATTTAGACTTCTCGCCGCCACTGGACTGCCATTTGCCGGAGCCCTGCGAAGACAGACGCGCACGCACGCCCAGACGCGGTATCACGTTCAGACGTTCAGCTTCTTCCAGCACCAGCTTAATCTCAGTCATCTTCTCGATAACCAGATACACCTTGTGACCGAGCTTCTCGCCGATCAGCGCCAGACGAATGTATTCACGGTCTTTATAGCCGTTACAGACGATAACAGAGCGGGTCATTCCGGCATGCGCCAGTACGGCCATTAACTCCGCTTTTGAACCCGCTTCCAGACCCAGCGGCTCACCAGACTCAACCAGCGACTCAATCACACGGCGATGCTGGTTTACCTTAATCGGATAGACCAGGAAGTAGTCACCCTCGTAGCCGAACGACTCACGCGCACGTTTAAAAGCGGCGTTAATCGAACGCAGACGGTGCTGTAAAATTTGTGGGAAGCAGAATAACGCTGGCAGACGTTGACCGTTCTCCTGGTCACGCATTTTTTTCACCAGTTGCGCCAGATCCACGCGGGCCGACGGGACGTCAGGATCAGGGCAAACACTGATGTGGCCCAGTTCGTTGACGTCATAATAATTGTTACCCCAATAGGCAACGTTGTAAGTGCGCAGCATTTTGCTGGCATCACGATCGTTCACGGCAACCTCCTGCATGGAGCGCAAAGAAACAGAATCGCCCGCATGTGACGGACGATGGGACTGGATGTCATCAGACATAGGTAAATCCTCTTTCTACACTGACAACATGGCCAGCCACTATCGCAGTAACAACAGGTGAGAACAACCCGAACGGCTGGCTTTCAGACAGGATAAAAACCTGTGCGCCACAGCCCCGGAACTGTTTTTCACTCATATGATTGTAAAACACGTTGTTAGACTCCGTGTAACGAGTCAGGAGAAACTAAAGGGATAAATGCCCCAAGAGGTTGCAGGCTACGTCAGTTTTGTGTCGGGAATACGATGATGAGTCGGACCGAGGTTACTGAGTAGCGTGCAGATGTCGGCAGCTGCCCTGTCTATAGTCAGGCTGTTTATAACCACGCAGGGATGACAGAATTTTTTCTGATAGAAGTGCTGCATGGCCGATTAGGGTCTGCAGGAGATGCTGTTGAAATGTAACAAGCGGTAAAAAGTGGGTCATTAACCTAACCACCTCCACACGTGCCACGCATCACCCGCGGGCATTCGAACTGAGAAAACAGTAATTACTGGGATACGCGGGCGTCGAGAAAGTGCCGGGCGCGCGGCGTTTATACCGGCAACCTGCTGTAAATGCAAAATGAAAATGCAGCCTTGATGGTTTCAGTGCGTGAATATCACTGCAAAGGCGCACGAAAACGCCATGTTCATCACAAAAATGACTGGCTTTCGTAACACCTGCTATCCTAAAATAGCCGTCCAGATGTTAATCCGTCCGTAGCAAGCTTGTGGATTAATGCTCAAACTGCTTCAAGGCTTTGCCTTATGGGGACATGCAGGACGCATTGCGACAATGGCGAGCACCGCTCCTCATCTGCCAGTCTCCCCAGTGTTATGCAGTGATATCTAACCCGTCGTATGAAGGTAAAGAACATAATGGCTAAACACCTCTTCACGTCCGAATCAGTTTCAGAAGGACATCCAGATAAAATCGCTGACCAGATTTCCGATGCCGTACTGGACGCGATTTTAGAACAAGACCCGAAAGCACGTGTTGCATGTGAAACTTATGTCAAAACCGGCATGGTCCTCGTTGGCGGTGAAATCACCACTACCGCCTGGGTCGACGTAGAAGAAATCACCCGTCAGACCATCCGTGAAATTGGCTACGTCAATTCCCAGATGGGCTTCGATGCCAATTCTTGTGCCGTACTGAGCGCCATCGGTAAGCAGTCTCCGGACATCAACCAGGGCGTGGACCGTCAGGATCCGCTTGAGCAAGGCGCAGGCGACCAGGGTCTGATGTTTGGTTATGCGACCAACGAAACCGATGTGCTGATGCCAGCACCGATCACTTACGCACACCGTCTGGTGCAGCGTCAGGCTGAAGTTCGCAAAGCGGGCACCCTGTCCTGGTTGCGTCCTGATGCGAAAAGCCAGGTCACTTTTCAGTACGATGAAGGCAAAATTGTCGGTATCGATGCGGTCGTCCTCTCCACCCAGCATTCTGAAGACATCGGCCTGAAAGATTTGCAGGAAGCGGTGATGGAAGAAATCATCAAACCTGTATTGCCAGCAGAATGGCTGAACGCCGGCACCAAATACCACATCAACCCGACTGGCCGCTTCGTTATCGGCGGACCAATGGGTGACTGCGGTCTGACCGGGCGTAAAATCATCGTCGATACCTACGGCGGCATGGCCCGTCACGGCGGCGGCGCGTTCTCTGGTAAAGATCCGTCTAAGGTTGACCGTTCAGCGGCGTACGCTGCACGTTACGTGGCGAAAAATATTGTCGCTGCCGGTCTGGCTGACCGTTGTGAAATTCAGGTGTCTTACGCTATCGGCGTGGCAGAACCGACGTCCATCATGGTGGAAACTTTCGGTACCGGTAAAATTTCTAACGAGCAACTGACTCTGCTGGTACGCGAATTCTTCGACCTGCGTCCATACGGTCTGATCCAGATGATGGATCTGCTGCACCCAATCTACAAAGAAACCGCTGCGTACGGTCACTTTGGTCGTGAACATTTCCCTTGGGAAAAAACCGACCGTGCCGCACAACTGCGTGACGCTGCTGGCCTGTAAGTCACTTTTCAGACAGTTCTGCACATCAACCCTGTCCTTGCGGCAGGGTTTTTTATTGCCTGGAATTTGAGGAAAATTCCTAAAACAGCATAAACACCGACCCAAATGAAAACGGTTACAGGTAATAACTTGTTATTAAATAATGTATTATTTCTATAGGTAAAAGTTTGAAACAGAAATTTGATTGATATAAATCAATTTATGCACTATTACTTTAACGGCTTTACCCCTTCCTGCTTTGCATCTCTTTGAATCCCTTCCAGAACAATGATTCCAATCACAGCCATTAGTGTAAACGATTACAACACTGTGACCGGGTTCACGTTAAGCTGGAGGCAGGGTTAATAACATAACAGCCTAAGCATTATTACAAACACAATACGATTGCACTATTTTGGAGACCGGATGAACAACTCAACGTCGACCAAAGGAAAACGCTCGAATAAAAGCGTCACTTTCTTTGTCTGTTTTCTCGCTGCACTGGCCGGACTTTTGTTCGGTCTGGACATCGGTGTCATCGCTGGCGCACTGCCGTTTATCAGCCATGATTTTCAGATAACTAACCATCAGCAGGAGTGGGTGGTCAGCTCAATGATGTTCGGTGCCGCCGTCGGTGCCGTCGGCAGTGGCTGGCTGAACTTCCGTCTTGGCCGTAAATACAGCCTGATGATCGGTGCGGTTCTGTTCGTGGTCGGTTCGCTGTGTTCCGCCTTCGCGCCAAACACCGAAGTGCTGATCGTCGCCCGCGTTCTGCTGGGGCTGGCGGTGGGTGTGGCTTCTTACACTGCGCCGATTTATCTGTCTGAAATCGCACCGGAGAAAATCCGTGGCAGCATGATTTCCATGTACCAGCTGATGATCACCATTGGTATTCTGGCGGCGTATCTGTCAGATACCGCGTTCAGCTACAGTGGCGCATGGCGCTGGATGCTGGGTGTTATCACCATCCCTGCCCTGCTGCTGTTGATCGGCGTTTTCTTCCTGCCGGACAGCCCGCGCTGGCTCGCCGCTCGGGGTAATGACGACAAAGCCCGCCGCGTGCTGGAAAAACTGCGCGATTCCACCGCGCAGGCGAAAAGCGAACTGGATGAAATCCGTGAAAGCCTGAAAGTGAAACAGAGCGGCTGGGGTTTGTTCATCAACAACAAAAACTTCCGTCGTGCGGTTTACCTCGGAATTTTGTTGCAGGTGATGCAGCAGTTCACCGGTATGAACGTCATCATGTATTACGCACCTAAAATTTTCGGTATCGCCGGTTTCGCCAGTACTTCTCAGCAAATGTGGGGTACGGTGATTGTGGGTCTGGTCAACGTGCTGGCGACCTTCATTGCTATCGGTCTGGTTGACCGCTGGGGCCGTAAGCCAACGCTCAAACTGGGCTTCCTGGTGATGGCGGTCGGCATGGGTATTCTCGGTACGATGCTGCACATCGGTGTGGAGTCTGACTTTGCTAAATACTTCTCTATCGCCATGTTGCTGATGTTCATCGTAGGTTTTGCGATGAGTGCCGGTCCGCTGATCTGGGTACTGTGTTCCGAAATTCAGCCGCTGAAAGGCCGCGATTTTGGTATCACCGTTTCCACGGCGACCAACTGGATTGCTAACATGATTGTCGGTGCCACCTTCCTGACCATGCTGGAAACTCTCGGTAACGCCAACACCTTCTGGGTGTACGCCGCGCTGAACGTGGTCTTCATCTTCATCACCATTGCGCTGATCCCTGAGACCAAAAACGTCTCTCTTGAACACATTGAACGCAATCTGATGAAAGGCGAAGCACTGCGCGACATCGGTAAGTAAGCGTCACTGTCCTCCCCTGCAAAGGGGAGGAATTCCATATTGCATCTCCCCTCCACCGCATTTATCCTTCGCTTGATGAAAACCTCACGACTCCCCATCGCCCTGCAACAAGCCGTTATGCGCTGCCTGCGGGAAAAACTTCAGATGGCAAATCAGTTTTTTGGCACCGACTATCCGGAGCCTGAAATCACCTATCAGCAACGCGGCACCAGCGCGGGCAGTGCGTATCTGCAACACTGGCAAATTCGGCTGAATCAGGTGCTCTTACAGGAAAATCAGCAACCGTTTATTGATGAAGTGGTCCCGCACGAACTGGCACATTTGCTGGTATTCCGCCGTTTTGGCCGCGCACCTGCGCCGCACGGTAAAGAGTGGCGCTGGATGATGGAGCACGTCCTCGGCGTTTCTGCCAGCCGTACTCATAAGTTCGAAGTCGCCTCGGTGCAGAGTAAAACGTATCCGTATCTGTGCGCCTGTCGCGACCACCAGCTGACCGTACGTCGTCACAATAAAGTGATGCGTAAAGAGTCGGAATACCGCTGTCGTCATTGCGGCGAATTGTTACGGTTTAATGCTAAAGGCACGACTAACTGCTGATTTTTCAATCACTAAATAGCAGCAATGTCCCATTGTCACACCGCACCGCATCCGTTACCCTTCCGACCTTTTCACATCAGGTCATTTAGAAACATGTTTCGTAAAACGCTTTCAGCCTTTCTGTTTATCCTGGCACTGGCACCGCTCAGCGCATTCAGCCAGTCCGGCAAGAGCATCAACAATTTCAGCCAGGCCAAAGCCGCGGCCGTCAAAATCAATCAGGGCGCGCCCTCTTTCTATTGCGGATGTGACATCAGCTGGCAGGGCAAAAAAGGGACGCCGGATCTGAAATCCTGCGGTTACGCGGTACGTAAAAGCGAACAGCGCGCCAGCCGGATTGAATGGGAACACGTGGTGCCTGCGTGGCAGTTCGGCCACCAGATGCAGTGCTGGCAGGAGGGCGGGCGCAAAAACTGTGCGAAAAATGCCGATTACCGTCAGGTAGAAACCGATCTGCATAATCTTCAGCCGGCAATTGGTGAAGTGAACGGTGACCGCAACAACTTCATGTACAGCCAGTGGAACGGCGGTGAAGGCCAGTACGGACGCTGCGAGATGAAAGTCGACTTTAAGGCCAAATCCGCCGAGCCGCCAGTCCGCGCACGCGGCGCTATCGCCCGCACCTATTTCTACATGCGTGACCAGTACAAACTGAATCTTTCCCGCCAGCAAACACAGCTGTTTACCGCCTGGGATCGTCAGTATCCGGTCACCGCGTGGGAATGCGAACGCGATAACCGCATCGCTAACGTGCAGGGGAATCATAATCCTTACGTTCAGCAGGCTTGCGCTCAGAGAAAAAGCTAACTTAGTATTAAACACGCCATCAGAGCACATTAGCTCGCGACAATGCGGGCTAATCACGCCAAAATAACCCGCTTAAACATTTTAAGGACAGCAGCCACACATGCGCATACCCCGCATTTATCATCCCGAAACACTGATCGCCCACAGCGAAATTGCACTGTGCGAAGATGCCGCTAACCACGTCGGACGCGTTCTGCGTATGCAGCCCGGTCAGGCTGTCCAGCTATTTGATGGCAGCAATCAGGTCTTCGAGGCCAGCATTACGCAGGTGGATAAGAAAAGTGTGCGCGTCAGCCTCGGCGAAGGCGTGTTGTCTGACAACGAGTCTCCGCTAAATCTGCATCTCGGCCAGGTGATTTCTCGCGGCGACAAGATGGAATTCACCATTCAGAAATCCATCGAGCTGGGTGCAAACACCATTACTCCGCTGTTCTCCGAGCGCTGCGGCGTCAAACTGGACGGCGAGCGTCTGGAGAAAAAATTGCAGCAGTGGCAGAAAATCGCCATTGCCGCCTGCGAACAGTGTGGCCGCAACCGTATCCCGGAAATTCGTCCGGCGATGCAGCTGGAAGCCTGGTGTGCCGAGCAGGATGACAGCCTGAAGCTGAACCTGCATCCGCGTGCCAGCCACAGCATCAATACCCTGCCGCTGCCGGTGAAGCATGTCCGTCTGCTGATCGGCCCGGAAGGCGGTTTGTCCGCCGATGAAATTGCAATGACTTCCGGTTACGGATTTACTGATATCCTGCTGGGACCCCGTGTTCTGCGTACAGAAACCACAGCACTCACCGCGATAACGGCCTTACAGGTCCGTTTCGGCGATCTGGGATAAGAGGAAACGACATGATCAAGCTTGGCATCGTGATGGACCCGATTTCATCCATCAACATCAAAAAAGACACCAGTTTCGCTATGTTGCTGGAAGCGCAGAGTCGTGGTTACGAACTGCACTACATGGAAATGAATTCCCTGTATCTGCGCGGAGGAGTAGGCCGTGCGACGACCAAAAAACTCAGCGTAAAACAAGATTACGACGGCTGGTATGAATTCGGCACCGAGCAGGATATCGCCCTGCAGGATCTCGACGTGATCCTGATGCGTAAAGATCCGCCGTTCGATACCGAATTCATTTATGCCACCTATATTCTCGAACGTGCCGAAGAAAACGGCACGCTTATCGTGAACAAACCGCAGAGCCTGCGCGACTGTAACGAAAAGCTGTTCACCGCATGGTTCCCGGAACTGACGCCGGATACGCTGGTGACTCGCAATTCTGCGCAGCTGAAAGCCTTCCATAAAGAGCACACCGATGTGATCCTCAAGCCGCTGGACGGCATGGGTGGCGCGTCGATCTTCCGTCTGAAACCGGAAGACGCTAACGTCTCGGTGGTTATCGAAACCCTGACCGAGCACGGCACGCGTTTCTGCATGGCGCAAAACTATCTGCCTGCTATCAAAGACGGTGACAAACGCGTCTTAGTCGTCGATGGTGAACCGGTGCCTTACTGTCTGGCTCGCATCCCTGCACAGGGCGAAACCCGCGGTAATCTGGCCGCCGGTGGCCGTGGCGAAGCGCGTCCGTTAAGCGAAAGTGACTGGCAGATCGCGCGCACCGTCGCGCCAATTCTCAAGCAGAAAGGCCTGATCTTTGTCGGTCTGGATATCATCGGTGACCGCCTGACCGAAATTAACGTCACCAGCCCGACCTGTGTACGTGAAATCGAAGCGGCCTTCCCGATTTCCGTCACCGGCATGCTGATGGACGCTATCGAAAAGCGCCTCGCCGCGCGCTAAACAAAACCGCTGCACAATGGCGCAGTTGACTGCGCCATCATTACTTTCTGAGGTTAAACATCCTGCATACCATGAATCTACAACATCACTTTCTCATTGCGATGCCCGGGCTGGATGAACCCCAGTTCAAACGTTCTGTTGTCTATATCTGCGAACATAATGAAGATGGCGCAATGGGTCTGGTAATTAATAAGCTGGTCGACGATTTCACCATTGAAAATGTCCTCGATAAGCTGGATATCAGCCCTGAGCCGCGCGACCCGAATATCCGCCTCGATCGCCCTGTTTTCTCCGGCGGTCCGCTGGCCGACGACCGCGGTTTTATCCTGCATACCCCGCGCGAAGGTTTTGGCTCCAGCATTCTTATTTCTGACAGCACCATGATCACCACCTCTAAAGACGTGCTGGAAACTCTTGGGACGCCCGACCAGCCGAAAGATGTGCTGGTGGCCCTCGGTTACGCCGCCTGGGAACAGGGTCAGCTGGAAAAAGAATTGCTGGATAACGCGTGGCTGACGATTGAAGCCAGCAGTGACATTCTCTTCCGCACACCGATTGCTGACCGCTGGCGCGAAGCCGCGAAAATGATCGGCATTGATGTTAGCCAGCTCGCCACCCACGCGGGGCACGCATAATGGCGAACCGCACGGTGTTTGCCTTCGACTTCGGCACCAAAAGCATCGGTCTGGCCATCGGTCAGGAAGTCACCGGTACAGCACGCCCGCTGACTTCGTTTAAAGCGCAGGACGGCACGCCGGACTGGCAGAAGATCGAGAAGCTGCTCAAAGAGTGGATGCCGGACGTCGTGGTGGTAGGTCTGCCGCTGAACATGGACGGCACCGAACAGCCGCTGACTGCCCGCGCCCGCAAATTCGCTAATCGTCTGCATGGCCGTTTTGGCGTTCAGGTGGAGCTGCACGATGAACGTCTGAGTACCGTCGAAGCCCGAGCCGACTTGTTCGACCGTGGCGGTTTCCGCGCGCTCGATAAAGGCAGTGTCGATGCCGCCTCTGCGGTAATCATTCTGGAAAGCTGGTTCGAGAAACAGTGGAGTCAGCCAGCTCCCTGACCCGTAATCCGGCGCTTTGCCGCTGCTGCCGGCTTTGGGCAAACGTCTGCATTCCGGCCTGCGCGCCGGTTTGCAGAATGTCCGTCAGCTGATGTGTTTTGCCTTCGCGAATGAGATTGCACACCGCTGGCGTCGATGTCAGTACTTCGAACAGCGCCACCCTGCCCGCCTTTTTGCCTTCTCCCGCTTCCGTCACCGCCAGCTTTTGCGCCACCACTGCGCGTAAACTCCCCGCCAGCTGTGCCCGTACGAAAGCCTTTTCTTCTGCCGGGAAGACGTCGACCAGCCGGTCGATGGCCTGCGTCGCATTGCGCGTATGCAGCGTCGCAAGCACCAGATGCCCGGTTTCCGCCGCCGTCAGCGCCAGCCGGATACTTTCAGTATCGCGCAGCTCGCCGAGCAGCAACACATCCGGGTCTTCGCGCAGTGCGCCGCGTACCGCTTCACCAAACGATCGCGTATGCAAACCCAGTTCGCGTTGCTGGATAAGACATCGCTCGCTGACGTGAATTAGTTCTATCGGATCCTCCAGCGTAATAATATGCCGCGCCGAATGGCGGTTGAGATGGTCGATCAGCGCAGCCAGCGTGGTAGATTTCCCGCTGCCGGTTGCTCCGGTGACCAGAATCAATCCATCCTCCTGCATGATGATGTGCTGCAAAATATCCGGTGCCAGCAAACTTGCCAATTCGGGGCAGCGGGCGGGGATCGGTCGCAGCGCCGCAGACAGTCCGTGCCATTGCCGGAAGACATTGAGGCGCATCCGCACGCCTTCGCCGAGCGTCAGGGCTTTATCCACCTGTCCGGCCTGCTGCAAGACCGCCTGTTGCGCGTCATCCAGCCACTGGCCGCAGAGCGCCTGCATCAGGGGCGCGTCGATCACCGGCAGATCCTCGCAGCGGCATAATTCGCCATCAATACGCAACATCGGCGGATAGCCGGTACAAAGGTGCAGATCGGAGGCATTTTGCTTTACACTACGCACCACTAATCCATCAATATCCATGTTGAAATCCTCCTGAGTCCCTATGAGCCTTAGTCAGCAAAACGCTATTGAGCAGAACTTACAGAATGTCCGCGAGAAAATCGCAGCCGCTGCACAGCTTTGCGGCAGGTCTTCAGAAGAAATTACCTTGCTTGCAGTCAGCAAAACAAAACCTGCGAGCGCTGTCGAAGAAGCGATTGCCGCCGGTCAGCTGGCGTTCGGTGAAAACTACGTGCAGGAAGGGGTGGATAAGATAGCCCACTTTGCCGGGCATCAGCCCGCGCTCACCTGGCACTTCATCGGACCGTTACAGTCGAACAAAAGCCGTTTAGTGGCGGAGAATTTTGACTGGTGCCACACCATCGACCGGCTGAAAATCGCCCAGCGCCTGAACGAACAGCGCCCGGCTGGCTTGCCGCCGTTACAGGTGTTGATTCAGGTGAATATCAGCGATGAAGCCAGTAAATCCGGTATTGCCGTCGGTGACGTCGCAGCGCTGGCTACGCAGATTATGGCGATGCCGAATCTGCAACTGCGCGGCCTGATGGCGATCCCGGCGGCAGAAAGCGATTACACACGTCAGCTGGAAGTTTTCGGGCAGATGCGCGAGGCGCTGCAAACGTTACAGACGATTTGCCCGCAGGCAGATACGCTGTCGATGGGCATGACTGACGATATGCCCGCGGCGATTGCTGCAGGCAGCACCATGGTACGTATCGGCACCGCCATTTTCGGTGCCCGTGATTACAGCGCAAAACAGTAAACAGCGTTGGCGGTTTTACTGTTTTACTATTGATCGGCTCAATTCAGCCCCCATTAAAAACAAGGAGCATGAATGCAACATCGCAAATTATGTTTTATCGGCGCAGGTAACATGGCAGGCGCGATCATTTCTGGTCTGGTCGAAAGCGGCTATCCGGCGGCGCTTATTAGCGTTTGTGCCCCTTCTGCCACGCACCGTGACGTGCTGGCTGAGAAATACGGTGTAAAAAGCAGCAGCGATAACAACGGCTGCGCCAATGAAGCGGACGTCGTAGTGCTCTCCGTTAAACCGCAAATGATGGCAGATGTGTGTAAAGCACTGCAAAAAGACGTGGATTTTAGCGGCAAACTGGTACTGTCGATTGCCGCAGGCGTCAGCATCGCGCGTTTCTGCGAATTGCTCGGCGATAACCTGAACATTGTGCGCATTATGCCGAACACGCCATCCCTTGTGGGAAAAGGCATGAGCGGACTGTATGCGCCGAAACAGGTGTCGCAGGCGGATCGCGATTACAGCGGCGAACTGATGACGGCGGTCGGCAAAATTTGCTGGGTCGATACCGAAGAAGGTATCAACCACATTATTGCCGCCGCAGGCAGCGCACCGGCGTATTTCTTCCTGTTTATGGAGGCGATGCAGGCCGAAGCGCAGCGTCTCGGTTTCAGTGCAGATGCCGCGAGGATGCTGGTTGAACAAGCCGCCAGCGGTGCCACCGCGTTAGTGGCCGCCAGTCCGGACACGCCATTGTCACAACTTCGTGAGAATGTGACGTCCAAAGGCGGAACCACTTTTGAAGCTCTGAAAGTCTTCACCGATCGCAAATTACCGGAGATCGTTTCCGAGGCCATGCAGGCCGCCATTACCCGCGCGCAGGAAATGGAAAAACTGTTTTAATTATAATTTATGCTCAAAATCATTTGAGTCGCATCAAAGCGGCAACTGAGTCGAAGTCCTGGAAGCCTACATCAGTATGTGACCAGGATTCACGAAGGCTGCCAGCGCAGGAGCGGCTCGAAGGATGAAGGGCAAAGGGGATTTATGCTTACGCTGACTTTTCTGGTCAAGACTCTTATCGACCTCTATGTCATGGTTTTACTGCTGCGCATCTGGATGCAGTGGGCTCGCACTGATTTTTACAACCCGTTCTCACAGTTTGTGGTGAAGATTACACAGCCTGTTATCGGACCGCTGCGTCGTATCATTCCGCCGCTGGGCCCAATCGACAGCGCGAGCCTGCTGCTGGCTTTCCTGCTCTGCACGCTGAAATTCCCGCTGCTGTTGCTGATTCAAAGCGGTGGCATTTATATCGGGCTGAGCAATTTGTTGATTGGCCTGATAGGCCTGGTGAAAGCCGCCGGTTATCTGGTGTTCTGGCTGGTGATTATCCGCTCACTGATGAGCTGGGTAAGTCAGGGTCGCGGCCCGATGGATTTCCTGCTGTTGCAGTTAACCGAGCCGCTGATGTCGCCAATCCGCCGTATTCTCCCGGCGATGGGCGGCATTGATTTCTCGGCAATGGTGGTGATTTTGATCCTCTACATGCTGAATTATCTCGGTATGGATCTGCTGGGTGCCCTGTGGTTCCAGCTCTAAGTCCGGTTTTCTGGCAGTCCGACGAGCTGGTTTTGCGGCTGGTTATCCAGCCCAAAGCCAGCCGTGACAGCCTGGTCGGTTTGCATGGCGACGAACTGAAAGTCGCCATTACCGCCCCGCCGGTTGACGGTCAGGCGAACACGCATCTGGTGAAATTTCTCGCCAAACAGTTTAAAGTCGCCAAAAGTCAGGTCAGCATTGAAAAGGGCGAGCTGGGCCGCCATAAACAAGTCCGCATTACCCATCCGCAAAATATCCCGGCCGAGGTCGCGGTACTGCTCGCTGAATAATTCGTTAAATCAGGACCTTCCCATGCAGAAAGTCGTATTAGCTACCGGCAACGCCGGTAAAGTCCGTGAACTCGCACATCTGCTGGCAGATTTCGGGCTGGACGTGGTCGCACAGACCGAACTCGGCGTTGAGTCTGCCGAAGAAACCGGTCTGACGTTCATCGAGAACGCCATCCTGAAAGCCCGCCACGCGGCGGCAGAAACCGGTTTGCCTGCGATTGCCGATGACTCCGGTCTGGCGGTCGATTTTCTCGGCGGCGCACCGGGCATTTACTCCGCACGTTACGCAGGTGTTGATGCCAGCGATCAGCAAAATCTCGACAAGCTGCTGGTCGCGCTGAAAGACGTTCCGCAGGGGCAGCGCGCTGCGCAGTTCCATTGCGTGCTGGTGTATATGCGCCATGCGGAAGATCCGACGCCGCTGGTTTGCCACGGCAGCTGGCCGGGTGAGATTGCTTTCGCCGAAGCCGGTGCAGGCGGTTTTGGCTATGACCCAATTTTCTTCGTGCCGTCGCTTGGCAAAACGGCCGCAGAGCTGACGCGTGAAGAAAAGAGCGCGGTATCCCACCGTGGTCAGGCGCTGAAACTGTTGCTGGCCGCGATGAAAGAGGCAGTACAAAAGAATGCGTAAGTTGCCGCCGCTGAGTCTCTACATCCATATTCCGTGGTGCGTGCAAAAGTGCCCCTACTGCGATTTCAACTCGCACGCGTTAAAGGGCGAAGTGCCGCATGACGATTATGTCGCACATCTGCTGGCGGATCTGGATGCGGATCTGCATCTGGTGGGCGATCGCAGCGTAGGGACGATTTTCATCGGCGGCGGAACGCCAAGCCTGCTGAGCAGCAAAGCGATGCAAGACCTGCTCGACGGCGTGCGGGCACGTTTGCCGCTTGAGGCCGGGGCTGAAATCACGATGGAAGCCAACCCCGGTACCGTCGAAGCCGACCGCTTCAGCGCTTACCAGCGCGCCGGTGTGAACCGTATTTCGATTGGTGTACAAAGTTTCGATGCGCAGAAACTGGAGCGTCTGGGGCGCATTCACGGCCCTGAAGAAGCTAAACGCGCCGCGCATCTGGCCACCGGCCTTAACCTGCGCAGCTTCAATTTGGATCTGATGCATGGCTTGCCGGATCAGACGCTGGAAGAGGCGCTGGATGATTTACGTCAGGCCATTGCTCTGAATCCGCCGCACCTGTCGTGGTATCAGCTGACCATCGAGCCCAATACGATGTACGCCTCGCGTCCGCCAACCCTGCCGGATGACGATGCGCTTTGGGATATTTTCGAGAAAGGCGATCAGCTCCTGACCGCTGCTGGTTATCAGCAATATGAAACCTCCGCCTACGCCAGGCCAGGGTATCAGTGCCAGCACAACCTCAACTACTGGCGATTCGGGGATTATCTCGGCATCGGCTGTGGCGCGCACGGCAAGCTGACGCAGCCTGACGGGCAAATCCTGCGTACCGTGAAGACTAAACACCCGCGCGGCTACATGCAGGGGCGTTACATGGACAAACAGCATGCGGTCGAAACCGAAGATCTGGCGTTCGAGTTCTTTATGAACCGTTTTCGCCTGCTGGAAGCGGCGCCGCGCGAAGAATTTAGCCTGTATACCGGACAGGAAGAATCCGTGATCCGCGCGCAGCTGGACGAGGCTATTGGAAAAGAATATCTGGTTGAAACGCAGACGCACTGGCAGATCACCCGCAAAGGGAAGTTGTTCCTGAACTCGTTGCTGGAGTTGTTTTTAGCGGAATGATGCCGGATTCAGGGATGTCAAATCCTCCCTGAGCGTTGAATGCTGAACCAACAAAAAAACCGCTTAATTGCGGTTTTTTTGTCACTGCATTTTGGGCTGAGGGATTACTGTTTCAAATCAGCCAGCAGGGTTTTACGCTGCGTATCAAGTGCGGTCACGCGCTTACACACGTCATCACCAAAGGCTTTGAACTCTTTTTCCTGCTTGCTCCACTCATCCTGAACCGCCTGTTGCAGACCGCCCAGATTGCCCATCATCGCCTGTAGCGGATTACCGCCGCTGGCCGCCTGTTTCAGGCCCATTTCATTGATGCTGTCCTGCATCACGCCGCCCATGGTTTGTTCCATCAGCTTCTGACCATTCTGTTTAACCTGATCGACCGCTTTATGGTGGAACGTCAGACCATCGGTACGATGCTCGATAATCAGATTCATCTGCTGTTTCAACTGCTTATCGAGCGTAACCAGACGGTTGCGCACATTGCTGTCGCTGCCCAGTTTTTCGACGATCACGCGGTCAACGGCCACACGGCCTTTTTCCAGATGCGCAGTGGCACCCTGATCTATCCACGGCAAATCACGGCGCAGGGACGCCTGATAGTCGATGGCTTCCTGACGCTGTTTCGCGCTCAGGGTGATTTCTTTACCGTTGAGGGTCACGTTGCCGTTTGGCGTGATCAGCAAGTCGCTGCTGGTGCCCACAACCTGTACGGTTTGCGGCTTAATGACGACATCTTCTTTTGGCTGCACGGCGCACTGGTAATCGGCCTGCGCACTCCATGCCGTCAGCGCCAGCATCGCGGCCACTGATGTCTTTAAAACCCTACTTTTCACAACACCGGTTTTCACTAACATGTACTCTCCCTAAGACTGCAAACTTAAAAAATTGAACGGCCAATACGCTGAGCCAGCAGTTCTAAGGCAGCAATACCGGCCAAAGAGTTCCCTGCCGCATCAAGTTCGGGTGACCACACCGCAATGCACATCTCCCCCGGCACCACGGCCAGAATGCCACCGCCTACGCCCGATTTACCCGGCATCCCTACGCGGTAGGCGAATTCACCTGCACCGTCGTACATGCCGCTGGTCACCATCATGGCGTTAATCTGCCGCGCCTGACGGGCATCAATCAGCGGCTGTTCGCTGCCTAAAGGATGGCCTTTATTGGCCAGATAAACAAAGGTTCGCGCCAGTTCTTCGCAGCTCATGCGCAGTGCGCAGTAGTGGAAATAGGTGTGCAAAACGGTGATGACGTCATTCTCGAAATTCCCGAAAGACTTCATCAGGTACGCAATGGCCGCGTTGCGATCGGAGTGATCGAACTCTGAACGCGCAACGTGCCGATCGTAGTTGAGATCTGGCGATCCAGCCAGCTGACGTACCACTTCCAGCATTCTTTGCTTCGGCGCCGTCAGGCGGGTTTGCAGCATATCGCACACCACCAGCGCGCCAGGATTGATAAAGGGATTACGCGGTTTCCCCTGTTCCAGCTCCAGCTGTACCAGCGAATTAAATGGCTGGCCGGAGGGTTCTTTGCCGACGCGCTGCCAGATTTCACTTTCCTGATAACGGGTCAGCGCCAGCGTCAGGCTAAGCACTTTGGAGATGGACTGGATAGAGAACCGGGTATCGGCATCACCGGCACGAAAGATTTCGCCTTTCGTGGTACACACGGCGATCCCTAAATGATCGGGGCTGACTTCAGCCAGCGCAGGGATATAGTCGGCGACTTTGCCACGGCCAATCAGCGGCCTGACCTGCTGGAGAATTTCTTCCAGCAAACTGTTATCAAGTTCGGTACCCAACGTCCTGCCTCCAGATGTAACAAAGGTGCCGGAAAGGCACCTTTAATTTCAGCGTTCTTAGTCAATCTGCGGAGATCAATCCCACCAGATATCGAAGAGTTCTGATACTTCAACCGCTTCCATTTTATGGTCTTCCAACCATTTTTTGATTTGCTCACGGTGCTCATCGGTGCAATGACCGATTTCCTGACGGCAAACCAGGCCTTCCCACTGCAGATAGCCACTGCCATCAAAGGCCAGTTTGTTTGGCTCGATCACACCTTCAATAAACAGATCCAGTGATTCGTCGATGGTTTCAACCGGAGTACCTTCCGGGAAACGCCATTTTACAGAGAAGCCCAGTTCCTGGAACTCGGCAATGTGTAACTTCTTACGTAAACGACGACTGCGATTCTTAGCCATTATTGCTTCCTCTCAAACATCAGATCCCATACGCCGTGGCCTAAACGCTGGCCACGCATTTCGAACTTGGTCACCGGGCGCGATTCCGGGCGCGGTACATAGTTGTTTTCCTGCGAGAGGTTTTTCCAGTTTTCTAAGCTGGTCATCACCTCAAGCATGTGTTCGGCATACGGCTCCCAGTCGGTTGCCATATGGAATACGCCGCCCACTTTCAGTTTACTGCGCAGCAGTTCCACGAACGCTGGCTGAACAATCCGGCGCTTATTATGACGTGCTTTGTGCCACGGGTCAGGAAAGAATAGCTGCACCATGTCGAGTGAGCCATCGGGGATCATTTTTTCCAGCACTTCTACCGCATCGTGACACATCACGCGCAGGTTGCTGACACCCTCTTCGTGTGCGGTCGCAAGACACGCACCGACACCCGGCGAATGCACTTCAATACCGATAAAGTTTTGCTGCGGATTGTTCTGCGCCATGGTCACCAGCGAGGTGCCCATGCCAAAACCAATTTCCAGCACGACCGGCGCTTCGCGACCAAACAGTGCGTCGATTGCCAGCGGTTCTGCCTGATATTCCACGCCCATCACCGGCCAGAAGTTGTCCAGCGCGTGTTGCTGACCTTTAGTCAGACGGCCCTGACGGCGGACAAAACTACGGATACGGCGCATAGCGCGACCGTTCTCGTCGAACTCCGGTGAAATGACGTCGTTTTTCATGGTGTTTCCACTCCGTTTGGCAAGACGCGGTATTCGGTCACTGCGGTGTTTTGGTCATTAACTATGAAGAATGGCGCATTATCCAAACTTACTCCCGATAAGCAAGGATTGCGGGCACGAAATCCGTCAATACAGTCCGGAAAGTTCCGGTTTACAGCCCGATAACAACTGTGATGTGATCACCCCCGTCTTTTAACCCTGCCGGACTGTAATTCACCCATGATGGAAGCCCCTGGTTTCATGGAAGCAAAAAATTTCTCAATGCTGGTGCTCGACTGGTATCAGCGTTATGGCCGCAAAACGCTGCCCTGGCAACTCGAAAAAACACCTTATAAAGTCTGGCTTTCAGAAGTGATGTTGCAGCAAACCCAGGTTGCGACGGTGATCCCCTATTTTGAACGCTTTATGCAACGTTTCCCGACGGTGTCTGATCTCGCGGCCGCACCGCTCGACGAAGTGCTGCACCTGTGGACCGGCCTCGGCTATTACGCCCGTGCGCGCAATCTGCATAAAGCGGCGCAGACTATCGCCAGCCAGCACGGCGGCGTATTCCCGACGACGTTCGATGAAATCCTCGCCCTGCCCGGTATTGGACGTTCGACGGCGGGCGCAGTCCTTTCGCTGGCGCTGAATCAGCACTATCCCATTTTAGACGGGAATGTGAAGCGCGTGCTGGCGCGGTGTTACGCCGTGGACGGGTGGCCAGGCGAGAAGAAAACGGAGAACCGGTTGTGGGCGATAAGCGAAGACGTGACGCCAGCAAAAGGCGTCGCCCAGTTTAATCAGGCGATGATGGATCTCGGTGCGATAGTCTGCACGCGCAGCAAACCGAAATGCGAACTCTGCCCGGTGAAAACCGGCTGCGAAGCTTATGCGCACAACAGCTGGGCAAAATACCCCGGCAAGAAACCCAAGAAAACCCTGCCAGAGCGCACCGCATTTATGCTGATGATTCAGCAAGATGACAAAGTGTGGCTGGAACAGCGTCCGCCGGTCGGCCTGTGGGGCGGCTTGTTCTGCTTCCCGCAATATGCCACCGAAGAGGAACTGGTGCAGGGGTTGCATAAATACGGCGCAACGCCGAATCAGCTTCAACAGCAGACCGCTTTTCGTCACACGTTCAGCCATTTCCATCTGGATATCGTCCCGATGTGGTTAAATCTGCGAACATCTGCGGGTTGCATGGATGAAGGTGCGGGTCTCTGGTATAACTTAGCGCAACCACAATTCGTCGGGCTGGCCGCGCCGGTGGAGCGTTTACTGACGCAACTGGCAAAAGAACCGTCCCCAAAAACGATCGATAAGGAATCAGTATGAGCAGAACAATTTTTTGCACTTTCCTGAAGCAGGATGCCGAAGGGCAAGATTTCCAGCTGTACCCTGGCGAGATTGGCAAACGCATTTATAACGAGATTTCGAAAGAAGCCTGGTCGCGCTGGATGAGCAAGCAGACGATGCTTATCAACGAAAAGAAACTCAGCATGATGAACCCCGAAGACCGCAAACTGCTGGAACAGGAAATGGTGAATTTTCTGTTCGAAGGTCAGGATGTGCACATTGAAGGCTATACCCCGCCTTCAAGCTGATCGTTCAAAAATAATCATCAATAACAACAAAGCAGCCGCTTTCGGGTGTCTGCTTCTATCACCAGAAATGGTTTTAAGATGAAGAAAATTTTAGCTTTGCTGGTTATCGCCCCGATGCTGATCTCCTGCTCCGGCAGTAAGAAAGACCAGTTCAACGAAGCTTACGTCAAAGACACCAATGGGTTCGATATTCTGATGGGCCAATTTGCCCACAATATCGAGAACATCTGGGGGATGAATGAGGTGCTGATTGCGGGTCCTAAGGACTACGTAAAATACAGCGATCAATATTACACTCGCAGCCACATCAACTTTGATGCGGGTACCATCACCCTCGAAACCATTTCGGGCACCGATCCGGCCGCCAGCCTGCGTCAGGCTATCATCAGCACCTTACTGGTGGGTGAAGACCCGGGTAACGTCGACCTGTATTCCGACGCCAATGACATTCAGATCAGCCGCGAACCGATGCTGTACGGGCAGGTGCTCGATAACACCGGTAAACCAATTCGCTGGGAAGGCCGCGCCGCGAGCTTTGCTGATTATCTGATTCAGAACAAATTGATGCGCCGCCAGTCCGGTCTGCACGTCATCTATTCCGTGACTATCCAGATGGTGCCAAACCACCTGAATCAGCGTGCGCACAAATATCTGCCGATGATCCGCGAAGCGTCTGCCAAATACGGTGTCGATCAGTCACTGATCCTGGCGATTATGCAGACTGAATCCGCGTTTAACCCGTATGCGGTAAGTAACGCCGATGCGCTGGGGCTGATGCAGGTCGTGCAGCACACAGCAGGCGTGGATGTGTTTAAATCCGAAGGGAAATGGGGCAAACCTAGCCGCAGCTATCTGTTTGATCCGCAGAATAATATCAACACAGGTACGGCGTATCTGGCGATTTTGCAGAAAACGTATCTGGGGAATATTAACGATCCAACGGCGCGTCGCTATGCGGTGATTACCGCTTACAACGGCGGTGCAGGCAGCGTGTTACGCGTGTTCTCCCGTGATAAGACACAGGCGTTTAGTATCATCAACAGCATGTCTGCCGGTGACGTCTACGCCACCCTGACGACAAAACACCCTTCAGCCGAATCACGTCGTTATCTGTACAAAGTGAACAACACGCAGCGCAGCTACCGCCGCGTGGATTGAGGTTTATGGCATGAGAAATGAAAGCGGAGATCCGAAAGGGTCTCCGTTTTTTATCTAAGGCTGACGTTTCTCTTCACCATAACCATAATACCCGTAATACTTACTCCTAAGGGATCGCGATGAGCGTCTTTTAATCGCATTTAATACCACGCCATTGATACGGCATCCTGCCTGCTCAAAACGAGAAATAGTCGCGCTGATCTCATGCAACTTAGTGAGTTCGAAACGGGAAATGATCAGATTTGTCCCAGTGAGTTTTGCAATAATAATGGCATCGGCTACCCGCAAAAGAGGGGGCGAGTCTACAAGCACTAAATCATAATTATCATTTGCATAATTCAATAAACTGGCGAGCGATGAACCTAGCAATAACTCGGAAGGATTGTTCGGAACGGATCCTCTGGAAATAAAATCCAGCTTCTCGAGCGTTGTATGAACAATGCACTCTTCAATGCTTTTTTTACCCGATAAAATATCAGATACGCCATAACCCACTGAAACTTCCAGTTGTGTATGCATATGCCCAAGCCGCATATCAGCATCAATCAATAACACACGCAATCCTGACTGAGAAAATACTGCCGCAAGATTACCACTGATGAAACTCTTCCCGACACCGCTGTCAGGGCCTGAGATCATGATGATCTTATTTTTAGAGGACTTCATCGTAAAATAAAGGCTCGTTCTCAGACTTCGGATGGCCTCAACCGTTAAATGATAGGGATCTTTCAGGACTATGAGTCCTGATGCATTTGCTTTATTCCTGCGGACATAAGGTACTTCGCTGTATACCGTCAACCCCAGCTGTGTCAGTTGTTCGGGCGTCGTCACGAGGCGCTGAAGAAAACAACGAATAAGAAGAATTGCAGAAGAAATAATAAAACCCAACATAGCACCAATGATCGATAACAGAGACTTGGCAGGTTTCATGGGATGATAATTTACTGCCGCCTCATCAATAATACGCGCATTCCCAATCTCACTTGCCTGAGTAATATTCAATTCTTGCTGTTTACTCAGCAGGAGCATATAAATTTCATTTCCGGTCTGCACATCACGAGTAAGACGCATAATGTTTTGCTGAGTTTTAGGCATCTCATTTATTTTTGAATCGATCTCTTTTTTCTTCTTATTTAGCATCATCTGTTTTTCATTTAATGCTTTGTACAAAGGATGTCCCTTCGTGTATTTCTCAGAGACAGAGGCTTCTTCCAGCGCCAGTTCATTAATCTGAGTTGCGTTAGCAATACTTTTATCTAACAGTACCTTCGTCTCCATAGAGATATCTACGCTATCATTCATCTCCCGGTATGAGTTGAGTGCAGTCTCAGATTCTTCCAGCTGTTTTTTGATCTTGGGAATTTGAGTTTGTAAAAAATTTAGGCTTTTTCTGGCGACCTCGGAGTTTCTTGCTATGTTTTGGCGTATGTAATTATTACAAATAGAATCTAATACACCGGGAATCTGCTTTATATCTGTTCCTGTTAATGAAAGCTTCAGCATACCGCTATTCGTACCGATATCCGTTACTGAAAGCCGTTTCATGAGTTGTTCCACCGCTTCAACCTGATCGATCTTATGTATGGTGAAATGCGTGCCCGCCACTGCATCCGTGTATTCAATAAAAACATTCAGTTCGTTATCATTGAGTATTTTTCCGATACTCCCTGTTGCCTGATAATTATCACTCTGCAAGACATATTTTTCTCCTGCAAGAATAGTCAACTCAAACGGTTTATCCTGCAGATAATCTGGAATATCAAACTGCAGGATTTTAAGCGTCGGTTTCTTACCCCTGGAAAACAAGGAGGAGAATTTATTCCAGATACTCTTTTTTTCTTCAGAAAATCCTAAATCCAGATCAAATTCATCGACTGTTTGCGACAGTACGGATCGGGATTTAATCAGTGTGCTTTCAGATAATGATACCGGTGCTGCGCCCGGCAAATTCGTCATTAATTCCGGGAAAAAACTGCTATTCTTATCTTTCTCGAGTTGAATTAATGCATCAGCTCGATAAACTGGTGTAGATAATTGAGGAATGGCGACTGTAATAACAATAGCGATCAGCATGATTACGATTATAAAATAACGACCATCCACTAACACACCCAGGATTTGAGAGATATCTATTTCCTCTTGTTTGGATTCGGGAGTAAGGGTATGTATATTATTTGACATATTACTTCCTTATAAAAACTAAAACTTTATTTATCGAAAAATCTTACCCATCCATCGGCGGCCTCAAGAAGATGATGAAACATAGTGTTAAATATGGGTTCATCATAACCTATAGGGTCGGGGATATTTTTATTTTTGTGCCAGCCGCCGAAGAGCATTATCTTTCCTCTGGCCTCAATCGCGATATTGACGAGCAAAGGAATGTGCGATGTCTCCATAACAAGGATCAGATCAGCCTGATGGCATAAAGCCCGGGTAACCTGTTGTGCGTAATGATGTTCTATAGCTATTCCATATTGCGACGCAACCTGTAAGGCGGAGGGATGAACAGAATGTCCGACAAGCGCACAAAGTCCGGCTGAATAAATATTTTGTCGGGGCAACCGTCTGCGCAAAATTTCCGCACCGACGGGTGAGCGACAAATATTGCCCACACAGACAACCAGAATTTTTTTACAAATTATGTTCCCCAACTGTGTGTCCACCTCGCCGCTTCAACTACACTGTTTATACCCGTGATCGTTGGCGCTAACTGACTCACAACGCGATTCCAACGCACAACAGGAGCTGTTGTGACATAGACAATATCGTAGGGTTCAAGTAAGAACTCAGTACCGAGAACGAGTGATGATGCATCCTGGATATTCAACTGATAAATCGTGGCTATTTTTTTGTTTGCTGGCGATTTATTCTTATTTGATCGAATAACAAAAACACCACTGGCATCACTACTCAGTTGATCAATTCCCCCCGCATTACCCAAAGCCTCGGTGATCGACATTCCATTTCGATCAATCCTTAAGGTCGCTTGTTTATTGACTTCACCCATAACAAAAATTTTGAGCGCATCATTACGCGGTATATAAAGAATATCACCATTATATAAGAGGTAATTCTGAGTCAAATCGCCATTTTGCAAAAGCGCTAATAATGATATATGTTTTTCTTCTCCATTTTTTGTCAGCGTAACGTTATTCCAGTCGGCAAACTCCGTAATACCTCCCGCCTGATTGATTGCCTCAATGACGGTCAACGGAATATTGGTAATTGCCTGTGGCCCGCTTCTGACCACTTCTCCTGACACAAACGTTTTCTGAGACCGGAAAGTCGCAATGCTCACATCGACCTGGGGTGACTCGATAAAATTACGAAGTTTTTCAGTAATATCTTCCCGAACGTCTGTTACCGTTTTACCCACGACGTCAACCTTTCCGATGTAAGGATAAAAGATGCTACCGTCTGCATGCACCCAGTTTCCCGTATCACCGGCACTGCGATACTGCCCCGCTGGCGTTGTCAGCTCCGGGTGATCCCAGACGGTAACCATAATAACGTCACCAATACCAATATGGTATTCGTAGGCTTTTAACTCTTTTTCTAATACAGGATTCGTTTGTGCGATGACAGGCTTACTTTGCATATGCGCAACGAGATCTGGAGTGATCGGGTAAACATCGACGAGGTCATTAATATTAACAGTAGCACTCTCTGATTGTTTGACCGTTTTCCCTAAAAGTGGCAAGTGACTCCCGGGAACAACCGTGCATGCACTTAATAGAGGGAGTGTTATCATAATAATTAAAGGCAGCCCTTTACATACTACCATTCATTCCTTCCCTTGAATTAAATAGCGATAACAAAAAACGAATATGAAAGCTCATTAATGGATTTAAAATAAATTGAGTATAAAAAAGTCAATCAATAAAAATATCGACAATAATGAGTTAGTTAAATGACCGCGTGTAAAATACCAAAAATAAACAATAAGTCAACTAATTGATAAGGAATGTTTAATATGTTATTTATATGGCAATCAACGAAGCATTATAAATAATAATTTAAACGCTAATATATATTTCCCGCGACTAACTCGCAATAAGCCATCTTTATTAATCAAGTAAATAAAGAGCTTTCGCCCTTTATTTACAATGGAATTAACACATTACACCGCTATCACGTACCCCATCACGCGTTTCCAGCCGACCGGTTTCTTCTCGATATAAACGCCCTGCAACTCAGGGGAGAAGCCTGGCAGCAGATTGATGCCCTCTTCCAGCGCCATGAAGTAACGCTGCACCGCGCCGCCCCACAGTTCGCCCGGCACCACGCAGAGTACGCCCGGAGGATAAGGCAGCGCGCCTTCTGCGGCGATACGGCCTTCAGCTTCACCAATCGGCACCAGCTCAATGTTGTCGCGGATAAACTCGTTATGCGCATCCTGCGCGTTCATCACCACCTGCGGGAAGCTCTTCTCGCGGAACATCTCTTTTTGCAGTTCCTTGACGTCAAAACTGACGTACAGGTTATGCATCTCCTGGCACAGCTGGCGGATGGTGTAATTGCGATAACGATCTTCATTTTTACGATACACCGTCGGCAGCACTTCGCTGAGTGGCGCATCTTCTTCGATATATTGCTCAAAACGCGCAATTTCTTCGACCAGCAACTGCATTTTGGCCGGTGTTTCTGCCGGCGTCAGCAGGAACAGGATCGAGTTCAGATCGCACTTCTCCGGCACAATGCCGTTTTCTCGCAGATAGTTCGCCAGAATGGTCGCCGGAATGCCGAATTCGGTGTACTTACCGGTCGTTGCATCAATGCCCGGCGTGGTCAGCAGCAGTTTGCACGGGTCGACAAAATACTGCTTCTCTGCATAGCCGGAGAAGGCATGCCAGCGCTCACCCGGCACGAAATCGAAGAAGCGCACGTCATTGGCCATTTTCTCCGTTTCATGATTCTGCCAGGCGATACCGTCAACAACCGGCGGCACGAACGGCAGAATCATCGAGCACTGTTCGAGCAGCATCTTGCGGGTTTCGATACCGAGCTTCACGCATTCCATCCACATATGTTTACCGCTGCCGCCCGCGTGGATACGAGCATTGACATCCAGCGCGGCAAACAGCGGATAAAACGGGCTGGTGGAGGCGTGCATCATGAAAGCATTATTGAGCTTTTTATGGCTGCAATGGCGCTTCTGGCCTTTGATATGGTTATCTTTTTTGTGGATTTGCGACGTCTGAGAGAAGCCAGCCTGCTGCTTGTGCACTGACTGCGTGACAATGATGCCCGGATCGTTCTCGTTCAGCTCCAGCAACAGTGGCGAGCACTCTTTCATCATCGGGATGAATTGCTCGTAGCCGACCCATGCGGAGTCAAACAGGATGTAATCGCACAGGTGTCCGATTTTATCGACCACCTGACGCGCGTTGTAAACGGTGCCATCGTAGGTGCCGAGCTGAATAATCGCCAGGCGGAACGGACGCTTCTCACCGGCGCGATCCGGCGCAACCTGTTTGATTTGATTGCGCAAATAATCTTCGTCAAAACACGCAGCATCGATACCGCCGATAAAGCCGAACGGGTTACGCGCCGTCTCAAGATACACCGGCGTCGCGCCCGCCTGGAGCAGTGCGCCGTGGTGATTAGATTTGTGGTTGTTACGGTCGAACAGCACCAAATCGCCTCGGGTCAGCAGTGCATTGGTCACCACTTTATTCGCCGCCGACGTGCCGTTTAGAACGAAATAAGTTTTATCCGCGTTAAAGACTTTGGCGGCATACTTTTGCGCATCTTTCGCCGAGCCTTCGTGGATCAGCAAATCGCCCAGCTTGACGTCAGCATTGCACATGTCAGAGCGGAAAATATTCGGGCCGTAGAAATCATAAAACTGACGCCCTGCCGGATGGCGACGGAAAAACTCACCGCCCTGATGCCCAGGGCAGGCGAAGGTGGCGTTCTCCATTTCGACATATTTTTTCAGCGTGTCGAAAAACGGCGGGAACAAAGCTTCTTCATAGGCCTGCGCCGCGGATTCAATCTGCGCGGCATAAAACGCCTGATTGGCGTCCGATAAGGTGATCACCCCTTTCAGGGCCGGTAAAAACTCAGGCGAAACCTGCTCGGTTCCCTGCACAGCGACAAACGCGGGAATACCAAACCCCAGCTTTTCAATTTCCGCCAGCCTGCCGTGGTTCAAATCCCCGACGGAGATAATGATGGCGGCGACGTCGGCAAAATCAGCGCGACGCAGGTCAGCCACCAGACGCGCGGTCTGGAGATAGGGGGAAACGGAGGTGCTTGCTGCAAGTTTTAAAAGTTTCATTCAGACTCTCAAACGGTTAAGTAAGAGGGTGTGCCACAGGGCACGGCAATGAGCTGGCACTTCCGTCATAAGAAAACAATGCGCAGAGTCCAGCCCGGCAATTGACGTTGGCCTGAGTGAGACGTCGAGTGTGACGAGACGATGCCGGTGCGGCAAGGTGGTGACAGTTGGCGTTTCAGGCTCAGCCACGTCTGATAGACAACAGTAAAATCAGAGCAGGAAGTGAATTCTCTGTTTTTAATAATGCCTACAGCGGGCAAACGGTAGCCTTACCGCATGAAAGGATCTGCAAAAGGAGGAAAACTGAAATCGTGGTGTTTACAGCACCCGGAGATCATCATCAGATGTGTTCTGCGCTGAGAGAAAAAACATAAAGCGCGATGTGATAAACCAGCCATGCCGCAACCCTCTTGAGCTGTCGCGTGAAAACGGGAACGGGAGTTGTTTAATAAATCGGCGCAATAATGTCATCTTTTTACCCCCTGTTCAACCCTGAACATAGCGCCAAATTCTTACAGAATGCGACACCGCCGCAGCGCGAAATTTCTCACGCCGCAGAGGCTTTCGTGGCTCAGTGAAGACGTTGAAGGGAAAACCGGCAAATCGTTGTAAAAAACATCACTCGGGTGACCAACCCGCCGTTTGTCATAAAAACCCGTTGACGACACATGCCCAATACGGTTTAATGCGCCGCGTTGCCCGGATAGCTCAGTCGGTAGAGCAAGGGATTGAAAATCCCTGTGTCCTTGGTTCGATTCCGAGTCCGGGCACCATATTTAAAGAAACCAGCCTAACGGCTGGTTTTTTGCTTTTAGGGGTACGGACTCTCCATCGAACTCCGTTCGATGACTCGCCTTAACAGGCTCGCCCTGCGGGCCAACGGCAAAGCCGTTGTTCAAACGCCTGCGGCGTTAGTCCGAGTCCGGGCACCATATTTAAAGAAACCAGCCTAAGGGCTGGTTTTTTGCTTTTTGGGATACGGACTCTCAGTGGTATCTGCCACGCTCCTGCTGAAAAATAAAGTGACCCAAAGACTGATCGCGTTTTGATCTTAACAGCCTGATAAAACCGGCTGATTGGCAAAAAAAAAGCCGAAGAATATAGACATTCTTCGGCTTTTACAGCGGTAAGGTTGTTGGTCAGCGGCATTCATCCATAAAGTTTGAGCCGGGCCATTTCTTTAGCTGAGGCCAGATCGGCCTGTACCATCTCAATGACCAAATCCTGTAACGATGTTTCAGGCCCCCAGCCCAGCTTGCGACGGGCTTTGGTCGGGTTCGCCGAGACTTTGCACTTTTCCGCAGGACGGATATAGCGAGGATCAACGGCCACCACTACATCGCCGACTTTTAACGCCGCCGCAATCGGGCTGATTATCGCCGCAATCACTCCTTTCTCCTCGGTGCCCTTGCCGACAAACCGAAGCTTGATACCCAGCTCCAGCGCCGCAAAGGTGACAAACTGACGCACCGTATATTGCACGCCGGTCGCAATCACAAAGTCCTCAGGTTCATCTTGCTGCAACATCGACCACTGCATTTTGACGTAATCCTTCGCATGCCCCCAGTCACGTAACGCATTGAGATTACCCAGATACAAACACTGCTCCAGCCCCTGAGTGATATTCGCGAGCCCCATGGAGATTTTACGGGTCACAAAATGCTCGCTGCGGCGCGGCGATTCATGATTAAAAAGAATGCCGTTGCAGGCATAGATTCCAAACGTTTTGCGGTAATTCACCACCGTCCAAAAATCGGAAATCAGCGCAACGGTTTCCGGCGGGCAGAGAGTAGAGGTCACCATTTCATTAATTGTCATACCGTTAACCAGACCACACAGCTCGGCAGGCGATGCGTGGTAATAGCGGGTTTTCTGCTCAAGCCCCTGAGAACGGATTGCCTCAAGAAACCTCAGCGCGCTGATGTCTGCCTCAGTATAAGAAGAGTGATGACGATGGCGTTCAGCGGTATGACGTAATCCGCCGAGATTATAAATTTCATCGGGTGCAAGCCGGGCCAGCAGGTCATTAAGTGAAGAGGTATCCGCCAGATCTTCCTCGTGAAGATAAAATCCGGGAGAATGAATACTGAACCCGTCATCAATAAATTCAGTATGCTGTCTGGCTGATAAAGGAATATGTCGATTAATACCGTGGACTGTATAGCCTTTTTTTAATAAAAGCTCAGCCAGATAAGAACCATCTTGTCCAGTTATACTGGTAATAAGTGCAACTTTAGACATACACGATCCTTGGATTACAATTAAAAAGAACGCATTTTTTTGGGATGCCCGATTAGAATTGTAAGGTCTTCAAACCAGAAAAATAAAACAGAAGTAAGATGTGAAATCAGTCAATGTCACTACATGGGATTAAATACTAATATCTTATTTTTTTGCGATCGCTAAATTCATTCCATTTCGTTTTAATATAATCATCCAGTTCCTGATGAAAACGTTCTGCAGAAAATCTCAGTGCATTATCCCGGCAATCTTGCGGGAGAATAGACTTATGGATCAGCTCAAACTGACGGACGGCCTGTATCAATGAGGTGACAGTCTGCTGCGCGAAAAACAGCCCCGTGGAATGCGCTTCTCCATAAGGTCGTATCGTTTCGAGAACGCCCCCTTTCCCATAAGCAATCACAGGTGTGCCACAGGCCTGCGCTTCGACCGGCGTGATACCGAAATCCTCTTCGGCGGCAAATACGAAGGCTTTAGCGCGACGCATATGACTCTGCATAACGGCATCGGGCTGATACCCGAGGATCTCAATATTGCTCCCGGCCTTCGCTTTGATTTTCGCCATTTCCGAACCGTCGCCGATAACCACCAGTTTTTTGTCCGGCATCTGCGTGAAGGCTTCGACAATCAGGTCGATACGCTTGTAAGGCACCATGCGGGATGCGGTGAAATAAAAATCCTCTTTCTCTTCCTGCAATGTAAAACGTTCCACATCCACCGGCGGGTAGATAACATCGGCATCACGCCCGTAGACCTTTTTAATCCGACGGGCAATGAACTGGGAGTTCGCCACAAAGTGATCGACACCGTTGGCAGTGCGGGAATCCCAGATCCTGATTTTATGTAAAAACCAGCGTGCGAGTTTCCCCTTCAATCCCTTATTTAATCCTGACTCCCGCAGGTATTGGTGCTGAAAATCCCAGGCATAACGAATAGGAGAATGCACATAACTGATATGAAGTTGATCAGGCCCCGTCAACACGCCTTTCGCCACCGCATGGCTGCTGGATAAAACGATGTCATGTTTTGTCACATCGAGTTGTTCAATAGCGAGCGGCATTAATGGCAGATAATTTTGGTATTTATTTTTGGCAAAGGGTAAGCGTTGAATAAATGAAGTCGTGACATTTTTTCCATAGAATAATTTTCTGTTTTCATCGGACAGGAAATCCACCACCGAATACAATTCTGCCTCGGGAAATATTTTAATAAACTCAGCGATAACTTTTTCAGCACCTGCAAATGTCACCAGCCAGTCGGCGACAATTCCAACACTCACATCATGTGACATAATGGAAACCTCTGGATTTAAATTATTCCTGACACAGAATTGACAGGATCTTTTGGGTTTGCTCCTGCATCAGCTTAATATCAGCGCGGGACTCTACATTCAGTCGCACGACAGGTTCTGTATTCGAACTGCGCAGGTTAAAACGCCACTCTTCAAATTCCAGGCTAATGCCATCGGTATAATCAATCTGCAGCGCGTCACCTTCGTAAACCGACAATACGCGGCCAATCGCTTCTTTGGGCTGAAGCAGAATGCTGTTTATTTCACCGGATGCCGGATAGGCGGTGATGCGATCATTAATCATTGTTCGCAGTGACTGGCCTTTGACCAACATTAATTCAGCCACCAGTAACCACGGCACCATACCGCTGTCGCAATAATAAAAATCTCGGAAATAGTGATGAGCACTCATCTCGCCACCGTACACTGCATTCTCCAGGCGCATACGCTCTTTGATAAAGGCATGGCCGGTTTTAGACATAACAGGTACGCCACCGGCCTGCGTCACGATATCAATGGTATTCCAGCTTAAACGCGGATCATGGATGATTCGGGAGCCGGGATGTTTTTCCAAAAACGCATCGGCCAGTAATCCGACAATGTAGTAACCTTCAATAAATTCACCGGTGTGGTCAAAAAGGAAACACCGGTCGAAATCACCGTCAAAAGCAATACCCATATCAGCCTGGTGTTTGATGATGGCATCGGTCGTATCCTGGCGACATTCGGGTAATAACGGATTAGGAATACCGTTGGGGAAATTACCGTCCGGCTGATGGTGGACTTTAATAAATTCGACGGACGCACCGGCTTGTTTAAACCGCTCTTCTAAGGCGTCAACAACATGACCAGCCGCCCCATTCCCTGAGTTAAGGACTAACTTCAGTGGCCGGGTGAAATGGTCAAAATTGATATAGCTGATCAATTTATCAATGTAGGCATCGAGTACAGAGGCTTTCTCGTAACTGCCACGTTTAGCGGGATCAATCGTTTTAAAATCATTAGCTTCGGCCAGACGTTGTATTTCATGAAGACCGGTATCGCCGCTGACCGGTTTTGATTCTTCGCGCACCAGTTTCATGCCGTTGTAGTTCATCGGATTATGGCTGGCCGTCACTTCAATGCCGCCATCAAGGCTGAGGTATGACGTTGCGAAATAAATTTCTTCCGTCCCCGTGACGCCAATATCCACGACATCTGTACCTGAATCTTGTAACCCTCTCGCCAGAGCCAGTTTTAAGGCTTCGCTGGTTAAACGGACATCGCCACCCACCACCATTTTTGTGGGTTTTAAATATTGCCCGTACGCGCGCCCTATTCGGTAGGCAATATCTTCATTTAATTCCGTCCCCAGTTCGCCCCTGATGTCATACGCTTTAAAGCATGTTAATTTCCCAGACATATTTCACCCTTAAATTAGCAACGGTCATAGTGGTCTTTAATACGAATAATATCGTCGTCTTCCAGATAAGAGCCCGACTGTATTTCCAGAATTTCAAGCGGGATTTTCCCCGGATTTTCCAACATATGTTGCGAACCGATGGGAATAAACGTCGACTGGTTTTCAGTCAGTAAATAGGTTTTATCATCGAGCGAAACTTTCGCCGTCCCGGAAAGAACCACCCAATGTTCTGCGCGATGATGATGCATCTGCAAAGAGGACTTACCGCCAGGTTTTACTGTTAAACGATTGACGTGATAACGAAGCGTATTCACCACATTATCGTTTCGTCCCCAGGGGCGATAAGACTCGCGATGTAAACGATATTCCCGGCGATCGTTACTTTTTAAAAACTCAACGACTTTTTTAACATCCTGTACCTGAGACTTATCAATAATAAGAACGGCGTCCTTGGTATTCACAATCACCAGATTCTCGACACCAATAGCCGCCACTAATTTCTCATCGGTGTTGATATAACAATTGGTGGCGTTGTGAGTAAATACATCCCCGGTGACTGCGTTGCCTTCCAGATTCTTATTATTCACTTCCCACAACGCGGCCCAGGAACCCACATCATTCCAGCCGGCATCTAATGGCACGACAATGGCATCGGTGGTTTTTTCCATTACAGCGTAATCGACAGACTCATCCGGGCACGCCATAAAGGCGGCTTTATCCACGCGGATAAACGCCTGCTGCGTGTCAGGTTGCGAGGTTTCGATGGCTTTAAGGCAGGCGTCGAGAATGTCTGGCCGGTAAGTGGCCATCTCTTGCAGAAATCGTTTAGCGCGGAACAGAAACATACCGCTGTTCCAGTAATATTCGCCGGTTTCGAGATATTGCAGAGCGGTCGGCAAGTCAGGTTTTTCGACAAAGCGCTGCACCCGAAAAACAGGCCCCGAATAGCCGCTGAATTCCCCACCGCGCTGGATATATCCGTACCCGGTTTCCGGCCCGGCAGGAACAATGCCAAAGGTGACGAGTTTACCCTGCTCGGCAAAAGGGATGGCGTTCTGAACCGCCTGATGAAAAGCGTCCGTATCTTCAATAACGTGATCGGCGGCCAGCACCAGCAATAAGGGATCATAATTCTCATCGATAGCACTGAGTGCGGCCAGGGTAATCGCAGGTGCTGTATTGCGGCCAACAGGCTCAAGAATAATATTATTCGACAACTGGTTAATCTGCCTTAATTGCTCCGCAACCAAAAAACGGTGTTCTTCATTACAAATAACCAACGGTTCAGACGCCTCCAACCCTTTTAATCGGGTGACGGTTTCCTGCAACATGGATTGTTCACCATAAAGACGCAAAAACTGTTTTGGATAAAGCTCGCGGGACATTGGCCATAAACGGCTACCGGTACCACCGGCCATAATGACGGGAAGGATCATGATTACCCTCTGAAGTAGAATTATTCCCCTGATTAATCGTCTCAAAAAGAGATGAGAGAGGATTTAATCTGAAATACATCGATAATTAAAAAATAAAAAATAGTTTCTTTCTGAAATAAAACAGGACGCTGGCAACCAGCAACGAAATAGTAAGGGTCAGTACATAGCTCAGCGCCACAGTAAAATGGTAGCTTTCGATAAAATAAATAACGTAGGGATGAATAAAATAAACAGCAGAAGCAATCAACGCGAGACTTTTTGAGTTGAAATGCGTGAAATAAACTCTGTCACTTTTCATCAGAAGGATAAACAGCGACGGGCAAAAGACCAGCAATGACACAATAAAATCGATATGGTAAGACATCTGAGTAAACAAATAATTCTTCGTTAGCCAGAGTTCCAGAGACAAGCAAAGCAGAGACAACGCCAGGAAATAATAACACGCAGTTTTAGATACTCTTTCAATCAAATCATTCTTAGCGATACAAGCACCGATATACATCATCGGAAAACCAAAGAACAAACCGTTGCGAAATATCCAGTATTGTGAAAACACTTTAAACAGCATGCCATCTGTATGGATAAACAAACGTGCATACTGCAAAAACCATCCGGTCATAAACAGTGCAATGCACAGAAGCAGCGTGAATTTCGCATCTTTTAAGTAGTATAAAAAGATACCACCTGTGGCCATCGCTGCGATATACCAGAGATGGTGATACCCAAATAGCAACTCAGAAATAAAGACGGCAGTATGTTGGGCAGTAAATCCATCTCTTGGCAGATACATTGGCAAGTAGATTATCTGCCATACGACAAACAATAATACCGCCCTGTAAAGCCACTTCCTGAACTGCGCTTTGTCCGTCACATAGTATTGAAAAAAATATCCGTTGATGATGAAGAAAATGGGCACTGCCATTCTGAAATAACCATCAACCGTGAAAAAATTGAGACTACTGAACGTGGGAAAAACATCTACATGAATAGCAACAACCATGGAAATTAAAATCAATCGAAAAATATCGGTAATTTGGTTTCTGTTGTTTGTGACAGGCGGCATTTCTTCTCACTCTGAAAAGTAAAATAAAGCGGGAAAAATCGGGAAACATCACTGAACTCATTTTAATTGTGAGTTAATGAAATCCTTATCAGACCGTAGTTTTTGCAACATATTTTTAGGCGCAGTGACATTCCCCGGCGCAGAAAAAATCTCGTTATTGGTGGCATTATTATTTTTTAAAACAATAATCGCCCCACAATTTTCGCCTGTGATATTTTTAATGACGTTAAATTTTGAATAGATCGTCAGTACTGAATCGCAGTGAGTGCCTTTAATATTGGTCAGGATATTCGGCTTCAGAGGATTCAGGGTCTCTTTCATACTGTAAAAAACCGAAACTGCCGTTTTGGCATTGCCGATAACAATGTCTGCAATAATGCACCCCGAGGAATTATTGATGAGGATGCCTTCGGACGTCTGCGTCCTGCCTAAATCCGGGATCCGGATGTTTCTGACAGTGCAGTCTTCACAGAGGTTTGTCGCTACACCACTGCCGTTCATCGTATCAGTAGTCATCGGTGCCTGCTGGGTCGCATTCTCTATCGTGCAGTTTGTTGAGTTAGCAATAAATCCGATGGAGTAATAGGTTCTTCTAAAATCTGGTTCTATGATAACAAGGTTTTTCGCCGAACAGTTATGATTAGAGGGTGTCTCCGGAGGTACATCGGAGCCCATACCTATCAGCTGCGTCCAGCCTTTTCCCCAGATATTGTAAGCATGACAATCCCTGGCATTGACAAAGTTAATACCGTAGCCGCCCCAGCTTTGTTTGTTGTCGGCGGTGAAAATGGCCTCAATAAAAATGTCATGGATAACTGAATTTTCTGCCTGCATAAATTCAGGGTTATCCCTGAGATATTGTCTCTGCGTCGGGTTCTTAAAATCAGGATTGATAGTGATCGGGGTGTTTTTATTACGATACCAAAGATGTGCAAAATGGCTGTTAGCCTCAAGGCTTGAGCCTATCACGAACCCACCCCGTCCTTTATTAAAAACGGGGTCTTCAAAGACCACTTTGGTTGCAGAACCCTGCCCATACATTTCAGTATTACTGGAAAGGTAAACAGGAAAGGTTAACCGGTAATATTTCACCGGATCGGGTAAGAAGATTCTCGCTCCGCCCAGCGTTTTCGCATGATCGCAGGCCTTCTGAAAGGCCGCTGAATCGTCCTGAAGTCCGTCCCCTTTTGCCCCGAAATCGGTGATATTCAACAATGGCAGCTGGCCGAAGTCCGTTAACGCTGAAATCGCTTTATTGCGGATAAGGCAGAAACCCAGTGCTGAAACGGTAACCAGCCTCAATAATGAGCGCCGATTCAGCCCTTTATCCGGCTGCGGAACAATGCGTTTATAAGTCACGTATCAACTCCGTCATGAATTGTCTGGCTCTCTTTTGTATATTGCCATGGTAAACAAAAAGAAAGGTACGCTGACCCAGAAAGTCGATATATCAATAAATATCCCTGAAATGACATAGGCAATGATCAAGGCAAACTTATCTCTGTTGTTTTTATATACCAGCACACAGAGTGACGTCAGGAACGATAAATAGAGAAGCAAACCAATAACACCGGTCTCAACGGAGAGCGAAAGAAACATGTTATCCGGGATTAAACCATATTTTTCAGTAGATAAGCGGTAACCCACGCCCAGCAAGGGATTATCCCCCACCAGCCCTAATAAAAGTGCCCAGGTGGTAAATCGTCCCGAACTGATGTCTTCCTGATTGGCTCCGGAAAGTCGGCCCCAGAACGACGTCAGATACTCATTATTCATGCCAACGATTAACAACGTAACAATAGCGGTGAGGATGATGAATAACGTAGCAGGTTTAATTTTCCGCTCCAGCGCCAGATTGGCGATGAAATAGACTACCATGGCAACAATAAGGCTTCGCGACATGGAAAGATATATATTGATGAGTAAACAAATCATCAGCCCCATAAAGATAATCGAACTTTTACCTATGCGCTTAAGTTCAATAAAAGCGGTAATAGCCAATAGCAGGATAAGGTTACTGTATGCGCTGGAATCTTTCGCCACCCCACCGGCTCGGAAAACATACCCCATACCCGGATATTTATACATTTGAGTCGCCGTCAATGCTGTACTTTGCAAAAAGAAACCCACTGTGGATTCTAAGGTCACAAGAAAAAACAGGACGATGACAAATGCCGCGATACGTTTATGCTGGCTGTCACTCATGCCGCGACTGAAAACTAAAATAAGTACGCCGGGAAGATACATCTCCAGCATTCTGAAGAATCGCAGATACGCTGACACATGGTCCGCCGTCCCCAGATAATATAAATAACTGTAGGTGATCCCTACCAACACCCATACAACCCAAAGGGAAAGAAAAGTAAAAATCAAAATGGACTGTTTATTTTTCTTCCTTTTGGTTAAAAGAAAAAACAGCACCGACATCATCATAAAAGGAAAGGCAATTTCTAAACCGGATATATTCCCACGACCAAAAGGAATTAATGTTATTATCGCCATCGCAATACAGGCAAACTGAATTGCAACACTATCTTTATTAACTCGTTGCATCGAAAACCTTTATTATCAACGTTGAATGTCAGTGTACAAATTCAGTTCTGCCAGATAGGTTTGTTCTGGTGAAAATCTCTTAATGATGAACTCTTTCGCCGCCTGAATAACATGAGAGTTATCATTTTTAACTAACTTCAGTTTTTCAGAAAGTTGATTAACATTGCCCAGTTCATAAAGAAAACCGGTGATATTGTCTTTGATAAGCTCAGCATTCCCGCCTGAGGCCGAGGCTAAAACCGGGATTTCATAAAGCTGAGTTTCAAAAATCACCCGCCCGAGGGGTTCTCGATCTGAAGGCACACATACCAGGCTGACATCGCTAAGTGCATCACGGACATCGGAAATAAAACCGGTAAATTCCACGTTTTTTTGCAGATGATGCTTTTCAACGAACGCCAGTATTTCCCGGTGGTATTCGCGATCCTTTTCTGTGCTCCTGGGTTCACCGACAAATCTGAGTTTAACTGAAGGGTCGTTCATTAATGAAAAGGCCTTCAGCACTTCCATTTGATTCTTCACTTCAGTGATTGCACCGATCACGGCGATCACATATCCCTCTTGCGAACGATGACTTTCAGCGTCTGCTTTGTCGAGAAATTTCAGGTCCAGAGGATTATAAATAACTTTTATCTTTAATAATGAATCCGAGACTCTGCTGAATGTGCTTTTTACATATTCCGAATTTGCCAGAATCACCGTGGAAAGCTGGTATATGACATTATCAATAAAACCATGATTTGAAAGCTCAATACCGCATCTGGCCCTGAATATGGTTTTTCTGTTACGCAGCCGGAATGAGGGCATGGAAAATAAACCATCATAAAAAGTATTGCAGTGCACGATGGAATAATCTTTACTTTTTGAGAGGGTTTTTAACAGAAGACTTAAACCGCCCACCAGTCGTGAATTAAAAGGTTTACTGTTGATGTAATCAATATTCTTTTCATCAATGCCGGATTTTAGCAATTCTTGTTTATATTTGTGGTTACTCTGGTCGATAAGAATACGGAAGTCTATCTGGTTGCTAACTTTCTCCAGCAGCGCGATCAGACTGCGCTGGCCTCCGGCAACATCGTGGCAGGTATCAACGTACAGAATTTTTTCTTTTTTCATTTTGAGGTTCTCTTGTGAAATCTTTCAATGTTAATTCTGCAAGTTTCGACCATGTAAACTGCTTAACCACCTCGATACAGTTATCGCTAAATTGAGCCAATACATCCCGCTCCCGATAAAGTTTCAAAATAGCCTCTGAAAGCTCATTCACATTCTCTTTCACCACCAGTCCGGTTTTATTGTTTTGAACCACTTCACTGATAGCACCGACATCTGTCGCGACGGAAGGCACGCCGTATTTGGCGGCTTCCAAAAACACCAGTCCAAATCCTTCAATTTTTTTATTACTGTGCTTTGCCGCTAATACAAAAATCTTGTTGTTTTTATAAATGTTGTTGAGTTCTTCGTCGCCTACACCGGAACGAATACACAAATTGACTTTGCATTTTAAAGCTAATTTCTGAAGATTTATTTTAAATTCATCACTGCCATTTCCGACGATAGTATAAATAATGTGATTGCGAACGTCGTCAGAAAGTAAACCCAATGCCTGAATGACATAATCATATCCCTTTCTGTCATCCAGCCTGCCAACCGTTAAAATATTAAACTGTTGTGAGTGCACATCAGTGATATAGCTTTCATTACTTATACTGTTGTCTTGTGAAACCCCAAGATAGGTCACAACAACCGGCACAGAGGGCGGGACGTTATGATTTTCGAAAAGAATGCGTTTCGTGTAGCGACTGTTGGTAAAAATAGTCTGTACACCGGAAAATAAATTCAGACACCTGGCAAATACCGATGCTTTTCCATACTTAAGATTGAGTATTTCGCTGCCGTGCAGCATCAGATTAAACTTTATTTTGTGGCTAAATTTCAATGTGTTAACGCATTGTATTGCCACCCAAAAAGGCCAGTCCGCAGCCAGAATGTAATCATATTGGTTGAAATCAATTGAACGAACTTTTCTGATGAGCTTTGGCAAATGCCAGTATTTAAACTGACCACCCTTTACCAGGTTTAGACGGATACCGTCGCTCAAAGTGCTCGTGGCGAGCGATCCATCATATTCAGGGGCCACCAGTGTTACCGCATTTTCATTTTTTACTGTGTTGATCAATTCCTCGCAATATCTGCCAATGCCACCTTTAAAAGGGTAAAACTCATTAGTCAATATTAAAATCCGTCTCATAATATCCCCCCCGCGCTGTTTTTATTTATTTTTCCCCTGGCAAAAATGAATACTTCACGTAAAGCGTTCACTTTCAGACAAGCACAACAAACGATATACACCAAACCACCCAGACTTATTTTGGCTATCATATCTATCATGCCGTTATCGATGCTAAAATAATAAACAGCGAGGAACATGACTGCCGTTGAAATGATAACCGGCAACATATCCTTCAATTGTTTAAACGCACCGTAACCAAATAACTTTCCGGGATAGTAAGCGTTAATAAAGAAGTAAAATATTGAAACGACAAAATTACTCATCACCATATACTTAAGACCAAAGGGTGCTGAAATAAAAAGTCCTAATAATGTGAGAGGGAATTTAATTAGATCGATTTTTAAATATAAATCTGAGCGACCTATCGCATTCAGCAAATTGGCATTAATCGCTCCCAGAGGGATTATCATACGGGAAAGTGCTAACCATTGAATGATGAATACCGAAGGTAACCATTTGTCCGTCAGGAATACCTTAACAAAAGGTTCTGCGATGATGACTAACCCCATCATGCAAGGCAGAACCACAAAGGCTGTCATATCCAGACTTTTTTTATAAATATTCATCAGACGCTCTCTGTCATCCTGGGCGGCCGCCATGACGGGAAATAAAACGCCTTGCAAAACGTTAAACAGATTAACGGATAGCAAATCCGGTAAGTTACGCCCCTGAGAGTAAAAGCCCACTTCTTTACTGGTAAAGATTCTGCCGATTAATATGGAATAGGAGTTATCAGACAGCACGCCCAGCAGACCCGCCAGAAAAACTTTAGAACCGAAGTTGAAAAGCTCTTTAGTTCTCGAAAAAGAGAACGCCCATTTAGGTCGCCACTTTGACACAATAAACATCAGCAGGGTGACAATCGCTGAATAACTGATCGCCTGATATACCAGCGCCAGAACTCCATAATTCATATAGGCCAAATAGATAGCAAATATGCCGCTTATCAATACGGCCCAGAAATTCACGATAGTTTTTAATCTGAAGTTGAGTTCAATGCTGAGTTTGGCAATTTGCACCACACTTAACGATTTAATGACGATACTCAGCGAGATTAATCGAATAACATCAATCAGCCGTTCATCTTTGTAGAAATGTGAAATCTCAGGCGCGAATCCATACAGCAGCCCGTAAATACACAAGCCTAAGGCAAAGTTGATATAAAAAACGGTCGAGTAATCCAAATCGGTACGGTTTTTTTTCTGAATCAGTGCCTGGGAAAAGCCTCCGTTAATTATGACATCCGAAAGCACCAGGAATACGGCCACCATGCCCACCAGACCATATTCTGCCGGTGTGATCATTCTGGCAATCATAATCCTGATGACAAACTGTCCGCCCTGTACCATGAATCTTTCGATCGCATTCCAGATCAGCCCTGAAATCGTGCGTTCCTTCAGGGATCTACTTGTCATTTTTATTATCTGAGTAGGCATACTCGTAATGGCTGTACCCATAGCCGTAATAGCTGCTGGCCTTCTTAACCACACTGTTAAGGATACAGCCCTTAACCTTGACGCCACTTTGTTCGAAACGCCGGATGCTGACTTCCACTTCTTTGACGGTATTCATTTCAAAGCGCGCAACAAGCAGCGTTGTTCCTACATAGCGGCCAATAATTGCGGCATCCGTGACCGCCAGTATTGGCGGCGTATCCACAATCACCAGGTCATAATGCTCGGACGCCCAGTTTATCAGCGCCCCGAATCGCACATGCATGAGAAGTTCTGCCGGATTAGGCGGAATATCACCCCGTGAAATGAAGTCAATTTCAACCGAGGAAATGCGTTTGATGGCGTTTTCCGGTCTGACTTTTCCGGAAAGAATATCCGACAAGCCATGTTCCGTTCCCGTCTTGAATAATTTATGCGCGTAGCCTTTGCGCATATCCGCATCGATAAACAGCACCTTTTTATTCGTTTGCGAGATAACCGCGGCCAGATTGCTACTGATAAAGGTTTTACCCGCGCTCTGGCTCGGGCCGGAAATCATCAGCACATTGTTTTTGGCTTCCATCATGGCGAAGTGAAGACTGGTCCGCAGGCTTCTGATGGCCTCGATGGCCAGATCAGCCGAGTTCTCAATCGCAAGAAAGCTCTGTTCAGCCCCTTTCTTTTTCGTTTTCGAGGACGTTCTTTTACCTGCCTTCCCTTTTTTACTCAGCCACTCTGACAACGGAATGCTGGCATACACATTGATGCCATGCTCTTCCAGCTGTTCCGGGGAATCAATCCCTCTGCGTAAGAACACGCGGAGAAATACCAGCCCGATGGAGATAATTCCGCCCAGAATCAGGCCGACCAACACGATCAGCACTTTTTTCGGCTTAACGGCTTTAGGCTCAGTCACGGCCGTGTCGATGATCCGCACATTACCGATTGCGCTGGATTTGGCGATGCTCAGCTCCTGCTGGCGGTTAAGCAATTGCATGTAGATGGCACGGTTAGATTCCGCATCACGGCTGAGTCTGGCCACTTCCTGCTGGGTCGCAGGCATTGCGGAGACATTTTTGTTTAGCCGGTCACGTTCTTTCAGTAAGGTCTGGCGCTTTTCCAGCAACGCTTTGTAGGTAGGATGATCTTTAGTGTAGAGCTGTGAAATCTCTGCTTCACGGAAGGTCAGTTCATTCAGCTGGCTTTCAACGTTCACTATCTGATCCAGGACAGATTTGGCCTCCAGTGACAGATCCACGGAGTCTTTCTGCCGGCGATAGGCATTCAGCGCATCTTCTGCCGTATTCAGATCCTTACGAACCTGTGGCAATTGTTTATCAAGGAACTCAAGACTTTTGGCATCCTGGGCGGCCTGACGGGCGATATTTTGATCGAGATAATTTCTGCTGATACTGTCGAGCACCGCGGCAATATGATCAGGATTATCGCCATTTAATGACAGGTTCAGAATACCGGTATCCTTGCCCTGATCGTTGACACTGAAAGCATCCAGCAGATCGTTAATCGCCCGCAACTTGCTCAAATAGTAAATGTTGAATCGTGTTCCGGCCGGTGCATCTATCTTATTGACCAGCAAGGAGATGCCTTTATCGCTGAGCAACTCTCCGACGACGCCTTTGATTTCGACATCATCGCCTTCGACCAGATAATGATTTTTATCGATAACTTTTAGCGTGATTTTCGGCACATCGCTGTCATCGCGCGGCAGGTATAAACGGCTGACGGAAAGCGTGCCCGGTGTGGCTCCGGTGAGCCTTGCCCAGCCTCTGCCGAAAACAGGGAAATACTTCTGCCTGACCACCGCCTGCAGGTTGAGGTCTTCAACGGTCTTTCCGAGGATCATGCGTGACTGCAAAAGCGCAATCTCAGGGGCTGACTGTGGCTGAGCATCGGGCAGAACCTGACTCAGGCTTTCTAAAATGGCATTACCCTGTTTCTGTTCAACCTGAATCAGGGCATCGGCCTGATAGACAGGTGTTGCAAACAGGGCATAAGCAATTGCCAGCACGGTGAATAACATCGTAATACCGATAATCAGTTTACGATGGTCAATAAGCTCACCCATTAAACGACCTAAATCTAATTCATCAGAATCGGGTGTGGATGGAGTTTTTGATATGACTGGAGACATGCGATGTTTTCCCTGATGGATTTATCCGTTCAGCTTCTGTGACCAGGACTGGCAGGCCTGTTCAATTAACCGGTAAACAGATTCAAAAGCTTCCTGACTTTTGCGGTAAGGATCGGGGATTTCCCGTCCTTCCAGCCAGTGCCCCAGCAGCATAGTCTTGCCGCGCGCCTCGGGAGAGATGCGGCTGATCTGTTCCTGATGCGATTTTTCCATCACCAGGATCAGGTCATACTGACGGCCTATGGCTGACGTGAACTGGACGGCGCGATGATGATCAATCTGCAGACTGTGCTTTAAGGCCACCGCGACGGCAGAGGGATCGGCACCGTTACCGACCAACGCCCCCATGCCTGCGGAGTCAATGTTTTTGCCCGGTAATAACTGCCTTAGGATCCTCTCCGCGATGGGAGAACGGCAGATATTCCCGGTGCAGACCACCAAAATGGAATCAAACATTATGGATTCCACTGCCGCACGAAACGACCGGCCTCTATCATGTCGTGCACTCCCGTAATGGTGGGGACAATCTGCGAAATGACGCGGTTCCAGCGCACGACAGGCGCAGTGGTGACGTAGACAATATCGTAGGGCTGTAGCTGGAACTCGGTACTCATCACCATCGATGCGGCATCTTTGGCGTTCAGCTGGTAGATGTTGGCGATCTTGCCCTGATTGCTGCCTTTCAGCGGCCTGATAACAAAGATCCCTGAGGCATCGGCCATGCTCTGCGAAATACCGTCTGAACTGCCCAGTGCTTCCGCCAGCGTCATCCCGCTGCGATCCATTTTGAGCGTGCTTTGTTTGACGACTTCGCCCATCACAAACACTTTCAGGTCATCATTGCGCGGCACAAACAGGATATCGCCGGGGTACAGCAAACGGTTCTGCGTCAGGTCGCCTTTTTGCATCAGCGCATGCAGTGAGATCTGTGTGTCTTTGCCGTTGTGATTAAGCACCACGTTGCGCCAGTCAGCGTCCGGCGCTAATCCGCCCGCCGCATTTATCGCGTCAATGACGGTAAGGGGGATATTGGTGATGGGCTGTTGCCCGGACTTCAACACTTCGCCGGTGGTATAAATTTTCTGTGAGCGGAAAGCTGCGATACTGACGTCCACCTGAGGGCTTTCAATATAGGTCGCAAGACGGCTGCTGATATCCTCACGGATCTGGCTGACCGTTTTTCCGGTGACTTTCAGTTTGCCGATGTAAGGATAGAAAATCGTCCCATCGGCATTGACCCAGTTTCCGGTATCGCTGGCGCTGCGGTATTGCCCCGCCGGTGTCGTCAGCTCTGGGTGATCCCAGACCGTTACCATCAGGACATCGCCCACACCCACGTGATACTGATAACTTTTAAGCAGTTGATCTAATTGCGGGTTAGGACGCGCCATTACCGAATCCGGACGCAACCCGTCGACCAGTCGTGGCGTTAACGGATAAACATTCACCAGTTTATCAATATCAAAATGACTGTCTGGTTGTTCGATAACCTGCTTGTTCTGAGTTTGTAAACTTTGTCCGGGTATCACGGTGCAACCGCTTAATACAACGGACGTAAATGTCACCAACGAAATATTAAAAAAGCTATTTTTCATTATCTCACATCATCTGCTGTTCAGTTTTAATATCTGCCTTCCAGAGTAATTCCGTATTCCCTTCCGGCAGTCGCAATTTTCCATTCCTGTGTGAAGATATTAAAAAACATCAACTATTCTCATGCGAAAGCCAGAGTCTTTGCGGGCATGGGAATATAAAAATCAAGCTAATAAATGATGACTTTCTCATTATGGTAATACGTTAATACGCACCCTCTTTTTTCAGTACTACACCGACCGTTTTAAATAAGATGGCAATATCGTTCCACATGGACCAGTTTTTGACATACCAGGCATCAAGATAAACGCGGGTGGAATAATCCACTTCACTGCGTCCGCTCACCTGCCACAATCCGGTCATGCCCGGTTTACTCAGCAGGTAATATTCGACCTCGTCGTCATAACGCCCGAGTTCTGCGGTTATGATCGGTCGCGGACCCACCAGGCTCATCTCACCTTTCAGCACATTAAATAATTGCGGCAATTCATCCAGACTGGTTTTTCGCAGAAAATGACCAATCGACGTAATACGCGGATCATTTTTCAATTTGAAAGTAATATCCCATTCCCTTCTGGCTTCAGGGTCATTGGCTAACAATTCTTCGAGCACTTCCTTAGAATTAATCACCATAGAGCGGAACTTCAGACACTTAAACGGCTTTCCCGACTGACCAATACGTTCGTGTCCATAGATAGCCGGGCCACCGTCTTTGCGTACTTTACGGGTAATATAAATCAGCAGCGGGGATAACAAGATGATAATAGAAAGCGAGGTGACGATATCGAACAGGCGTTTCGTCACACGCGATGATAATTTCGCCAGATTTTGATGCACGCGAAATATCATCACTTCCTTACTGAAAATAAATGACATATCGGTGTTATCCAGCGGCATACCGCGCAGGGTTGGAATGACCGAAACCGAGCTGTACCCGTGGATCATAAATACCCGCAGCCACGCATTGCGGATCCCGCTCTGATGGGATTCAACCGCCACAATGAATTGCGTCTTTTTACCGACGTTAGCCCGTACCCAGTGTTCATCAGACGGCATGATGCTGACGCCTTCAATCGTATCGCCCGGTTTGTCTCCCGCTTCGCTGGAAATAAACTGAGTGACGCGTAACCCCAGGTTTCTGTCACTTTTAATAGCGCCGTAGGCTTCGCGGGCATTGTTACCGCTGCCGATGATGATGGCGTCACGCTGCCAGAATCCGAAAGCATGCAGCGCCTGCTTGGTCAGCATTCTCGCCAGAGGCACCAGGATCAGGACCAGCATCCAGGTCAGTACCCAGAGGTAGCGGGAGAAATACCATTTTGCAAAAGCAATGACGGCAATTTCGACCAGTGCAAAAATCAGCAATGTGCGCAGTATCTCTTTGAGCTCGAACCAGAAGGTTTTGCGGTAGTAATAATGACGCAACCGCAGATGGAACCACGCCACGCAGCAAAAGGCGAGGAGGCCGTGCAGTACGATCCAACCCGACGTTTGTGCATCCGGAATGCGTTGTTCAAAGTGCGTCATCACGCTGCTGAGTATTCCTTTTGCCAGATAAAGCGAAAGGGTAAAACTGAGGAAATCGGACAGGGCGAGAAATAAGCTGGCGTAAATATTCCTGGTGAGAAATTTCATATACCCCCCACAATGAGTAATCATTATCGCCTCTTCAGAAAATAGAAAAAACGATGATATGGTGATAAATAAGATGCTGATAAACCGGGCATCAGCATGGCTTTTTCTGATTTTTGTAATTATTTGGTTTTTTCAAATTCAGCTAATTTTGGCTACGCTACCGCCCCTGGTTTACGGCCACCAATTTGCCAAAAAATGAATACAATAATCCGGACAACAGAATCCCCTCACCGAATATTTCTGGTGATAATTCTTTATAACTAAAAACGTGTAAAATTAATGACAGTCAACTCAATCAGAAAAAAGACCGAATAAGTTCTTCCTGATTATAAGGCGTCCACAACTGGCCTTGCATCGCCTGAATATTACTGCCTTTTAAATACTCAATATGACGGGCACTTTCGATACCGCCAATAATGACGCCATGGCTGTACGGTAAAAGATGCTCAATTATTTTGCGAAACGAGATGGTTCCCTGGTGTTGCCAAAAAAACTGCTTACTTATTTTTATATGTTCAAACTTTTCATTCATAACAAGAGCAAGACTGGTACTGCCTTCGCCAAAACTGTCTAGCCATAGAGGGCAGTCCCTGGACAGAGCGTGAAGAACCGGACGTGCTTCTCCTGCGCTGAACTCTGGAAAGTACTCGCTGACGGCAAGTCTGATATAACTGTGCTGCTGCAAGACTTTACGCATAGCGGCGTTATTCACAATATGACAGGCTATCTCGTAGTCGATACGTATTGAAAGCAGGAAGCCATTATTAATAAAAACGTCTGCATTAATGCTGGCCAGGGTGACCTGATCGAAAAAGTCTTTTATTTTCTCTTTGGCCGATTCGTCACTTCTGTGCAAAGGCGACTCTAAAGAGTATTCATTATTTTTTGATTTTTTCACCAGCTCAAAACCCAGTATCCCGCCCGAGACTGTCACTATGGGTTCAAAGAGATATCTGGAATCACTTCTTTTAACCGTACGCATCCCTTACCCCATGGCTAAAATAATCAAAAAGAGTTCATCGAAAAAAGTGGGTCAAAAACCAGCAATGCTTGCCTGGTGTATTGAATTTCAATTAGACAATTCTGTTTCCCACAGCATGCTTGTGTAAAAAGAACAAAGCAGAGCTGCTACTGGCGTCAACACCAATCTTTCTTAAAGAATTACACTTATGCACACTGATGGTCTTCACACTCAGCTTTAAAATATTAGAGATGCTGGTGACAGAAAGACCGGACATCATCATCACTAAAACCTTTTCCTCCATCTTGGTAATTTTATAATCAACAGATTCCTTGTTATCGGTCATGTTCTGAAGCTGTATGAATTGCTGTACTGCACTGACTATTTCAGACAACCCTTTCTTCTTTTTGAGAAACTTGAACTGTTTCTTTAGCAGAAGTCCCAGCATCAACATATCGACTTCGGAAGAAACTATCAGTATTCGCTCGGGATCAAGTATGTTGATATTTTCGTTCAGAAACTCGTAACACTTATGAAAACCGCCTCCAGAGGGATCAATAATCAGATAATCTTTGGTAAACAAACTCACCCTATCGTCACGGTCATAGAAAATGACACCGTTAACGTAAGGTAGCTTCTTGGAGATTATTTCTTTTAACGCCAGTTTAGTGAACTGGCACTCACTCCAGATTATTACCCGAGGCATTGGGCCGCCTAATAGTGTGGTTTTTAAAAACGCTCAGACCCTTCTCTAAAAAAGCGGGAAGAATAGAGCACTTTCAGAACGAGATAAAAAACATAACTATTAACACCGCTTACTTCATATTTATTCCTTACCAGTTACTGTACGTAGAGTAATCCGCAGCCAAAACTCTTCAAATCGTTTATCTCGCTCACTATTACGCCAAACAATAGGTTTCACCGATCGATTTACACTTTCTTATCGCTATTAGCCCACCAAACACTAGGCGTTGTCTTACTAATAATTCGTATTCTCAGTCAATATGTGAGCTATGTAACGCTTTTACCCATAATATTCATTGAAATCTAAGACCTTTCTTAATCGTAATTCTGATCGTTGACATAATTTTATTAACACGTGTATTGATCTGTATTTTTTGATTAAGGCAGGATATTGCGCTCTTTTAGAGGGAATTTTAGCTTTAGTTTTTTATCAAAAATAACACTAATTTTTCGATTTTGGGTAACATTCTGAAAACCCCATGAAAGCGAAAAATTAATTAGCATTTCCAGGAGGGTTATGCACATTCAAACCCCTATTAAAAAAATAAGATGCTTTATAAGAGCATTCTTAATTAATAAAATTCGTGTGATTTAGGTAATGATTTCAAGCGGCCAATGGCAATAAAAGGCGGGGTTGGAGAGTAATATATTAAGAGCATTCTTACCCTATAAAGCGATTTAATTAAGAATCCTCTCAACATTTTAGTGATTAAAAATTCTAACAGAAAAATAGTTTCTGGACGTGAAACATGCTCAGGAATAGTTGCCCGGTAAGAATCGGGTGGTGAATGGCTGGCTGCTGCTGTTTTCCCGCACGTGCTAATACAACAAATGCCCGTACTTTTAATTCCATTCCCCTGCGTTTAAAAGCATTGGGTTAAGCTTCAGGCATCGCTCTGAGTAATGCGCGTCAGGTGAATCACCAGATACAGCAACTCATCGTTAGACATCTCCATTTCCAGCAGGTTTTTTAGTTACCCACTACAATCTGGAATTGGCCTGCGCGTTCAACCACGCTTATCACGCCCGGCAATGCGTCAGTTTACTGACGTTCTGCTTGCCCCCGACGTGTGCCAGGATTTCAATTCCCAACTGCTTGTAGTCCATATGTTTTCCCCGGTGAAAAAAGACAAAAAAAAAGACCAAAATGAAAATGCACCTCCCCTAAGGAGAAGTGCATTCTTATTTTGGTCTTGCCTGCCTGAGCAGTGACACGCCTCAATAAAAATGCGTTGGCAACCGGCCTTAACCCGTTGCGTGGTGGAGTATCGCCATACCGCTATCCGGTCAGCAACCGCATAAATGACTTTTTGGGAGGAATATCACGAACTCTTTAAAACAGATCTCTTAACTCTGCTCCGACACCAGCACCGCCATAGTGTCCGGTTCCAGCGCGCGGAAGATATGTTCCACGTCTGCCGGATAGGAAATATAGTCACCGGCGTTCAGCTCAACCGGCGATTCGACCAGCCCGACCAGCGCGCGGCCCTGGGTGATAATGATGTGCTCGACCGACCCCTGCGGATGCGGGCTGGAGACGCGATCAGCGCCCGGCTGGGTAGTCAGCAGATAAATGTCCCGACGTGCGCCCGGCGGACAGGTGGCGAGCAGCACCGCTTTGTAATCCGCCAGCTCTGCGACCACCGTCGGGCCCTCGCCACGGCGGATCACCTGCATTTTATTTTGCTCAGGCTCCATCAGGCGTGCGAAAGGAATATCCAGCGCGACGCACAGGGCCCATAGCGTTTCTAAACTCGGGTTGCCGTTACCCGCCTCCAGCTGCGACAGCGTGGATTTCGCTATCCCTGCCCGACGGGCTACTTCCGCCAGTGACAGTCCGGTCCGCTGACGTTCGCGCACCAGACCTTTTGAAATAACGCTGATAGGTTGTGACATTGCAGTCCCTTTTTATCTATAACGAACGATCGTTCGACTTGAAGAACGATTCAGAAGCGTTCATTATAATGATTATTCGTTCGTTATGGGATTAAATTATGTGTCAGAAACTCTTTTCTCCGCTCGGAAATGATGTGGTGAAAGCCATCTTTCTGGTCTGTCTGGCCGACGGTCTGGTCGGTATCTCTTATGGTTCTCTGGCGGTTGCCGGGGGCTTCCCGCTGTGGGTGCCTCTCACGCTCTCTTTGCTGGTCCTCGCCGGTGCCTCGGAGTTTTTGTTTATCGCCATTGTCGGTGGAGGCGGCAGCCCGTTCGCAGCGGCGGCTGCCGGATTGCTGGTGAATGCGCGACATTTGCCTTTTGGCATTGCGGTGAAAGATCTGGTCGGCCAAAAGCCCCTGAGCTGGCTCGGCTGCCATATCATGAATGATGAAAGTGTGGTGTTCGGGATTTCCCAGCCTACGCATGAAAAGCGCAAAACGGCGTACTGGCTGTGTGGTGTGGGTATCGCGCTGTTCTGGCCGGTCAGTGTCATCGCAGGCGCGTTTATCGGGCAATTTATTCCTGATATTAAAGCCATCGGGCTGGACGCGGTTTTCCCCGCCATTCTGCTGGCGCTGATATTCCCAGCGCTTAAAAATCGCAGAACGCTGATCCCGGCTACGACCGGTGCGCTTATCTCGGTAGCGGCGGTGCCGTTCGTTCCCGCCGGTATGCCGGTGCTGTTTTCACTGCTGGGATTACTGACCTGGAGAAATAGAAAATGACGCAGCAAACGCTCTGGGTTGCCGGTATTACCGTGCTGGCCGTTGGCACTTTCCTGATGCGCGTGGCCGGTTACCGTCTGGGCTCGCGCCTGAATTTATCCCCTGCGACGCAGACGATGCTATCAGATTCAGCCACGACGTTATTACTGGCGGTTGCCGCCACAACCGCACTGTTTGAAGGTGCGCAGTTTGCCGGATTCGCCCGCGTGACCGGCGTCGGCGTAGCGCTGTTTTTAGCATGGCGCAAGGCGCCGCTTATCGTGATAATTATCGCTGCAGCGGTGGTGACGGCGGTCATGCGATTGGCGGGAATTGCGTAACGTGTGAAAAAAAATGGCTCCCTGCGGAGCCATTTTTACGTTATTGAGAATCAGACTTACGCAACATCTTCATACTGCGGTACAGGATTGCGGAAACTTTTGGTGACGCAGGCCAGATAGATAAAACCCACCGCGCCCCAGATAAGCCCCAGGATCATCGAGCTTTCTTCCAGATTTACCCACAATGCGCCCACCGTCAGCGCGCCGCACATCGGCAGGAACAGATACTGGAAGTGATCCATAAAGGTCTTGTTGCGCTTCTCACGGATCCAGAACTGCGAAATCACCGACAGGTTAACGAAGGTAAACGCCACCAGCGCACCGAAGTTAATCAGCGCCGTTGCCGTGACCAGATCAAAGTTAATCGCCATCAGCGCAACCGCGCCGACCAGAATCACGTTAAAGGACGGCGTACGCCATTTCGGATGAATATAGCCGAAGAAGCGTTTCGGGAAGACGCCGTCGCGGCCCATGACGTACATCAGACGGGAAACGCCCGCGTGTGCCGCCATGCCGGAGGCCAGAACGGTGATGCTGGAGAAAACCAGCGCGCCGAACTGGAACGCCCTGCCCGCGACCTGCAACATGATCTCAGGCTGTGACGCGTCCGGATCTTTAAAGCTGGAGATGTCCGGGAAATAGAGTTGCAGGAAATAGGTCGCGGTGATGAAAATCGCGCCGCCAATTAACGCCGTCAGGAAAATCGCCCGTGGAATAACCCGCCCGGCGTCTTTGGTTTCTTCCGAAAGATTGCTGATACCGTCAAAACCGGTGAATGAAAAACACAAAATCGTCGCGCCGGTAATCAACGGCACGGTATGTGTATTCTCACCCCAGAACGGTTGGGTGCTGGTCAGCGTGCCATAACCGGTGCCGTGATTAACGCCGTAAATCACCATGCCGGTGATGACCGTTATCAGGATAATCTGCAACACCACGACCAGCGTATTAATGTTGGCAACGGTTTTGATACTGCGCAGATTCGACAGGGTCATAAAGCCGACCAACACCACCACAAATATCCACGACGGCACCGAAGGCACCAGTGCTTCAAAATAGATTTTTGCCAGCAGGATGTTGATCATCGGCGCAAATAAATAGTCGAGCAAAGACGACCAGCCGACCATAAATCCGACCACCGGATGAATAGATTTTTGTGCGTAGGTATAGGCCGATCCCGCCGAAGGATAGCGACGCACCAGCTTGCCGTAGCTCAGCGCAGTAAACAGCACGGCAATCAGGGCGAAAGCATAAGCCGTCGGCACATGGCCGTCGGTCAAACCAGAGACAATACCGAACGTATCGAACAGGGTCATAGGTTGCATATAGGCCAGGCCTATCATCACAACCGGAACCAGCGTAAGTGTTTTACGCAGCTCCACGCGGGAAGTGCTACCTGAGATGACGTTATCTGACATGATTTTTAATTCCCATGACGGAGAACGCCACATAAAGAGAGTGATGCACCATTTATGTTTCCTTGCGACATGACTGTCGGTATTTGAAAGTAAGTATCTATCCGGTACGAAGCCCGGCCTCTGGTTTTTGAATGTATTCTTGTAAGAAGAATGTGTTCTTGAATGACGACTAAACGGGTTATCCCCGTTTTGCGGGGCGCATATTTTGCCCTATTAATGACCGAAATGACAAGCCGTAGAAGGCCAAACGCAGGCAATAAATAAAATACGCAGCCAAATCTGGCACGTATTGCCAAACCCGGTTCTCTGAGGGTTTATTAAATGTATTTGGGATGTAAAACAAAAGGGACTGGCGGGTTATTAGTTTTATAAAGCGGCGACAATGGCGATTAAAAAATAACGATTAAGCCTGTTAATTAACATGCCCGCTTCACAAAAAATTCCGCCAGCACGTGACCGGACAGGCATGGGCAAAATCTTAAAATTCTGGTTCGTGTGCTCTTTTGCACGTTCAGAGTTTACAAAAACCGGTCATGTAGCAAGAATGAAAAGGATGAGATCGAAAATGAGAAATATCTGCTTTCCCGCCGCAATCAATTCAGGGGTGTTACGTGTCTCTTTCAATTTCTGAATGGACGATGGCTAACGATATTGAGTGCTCGCATCTGACCGCGAGTAACTCCTCATTCCCGCGTCACACCCATGATGAATACGTGATCAGCGCCAATCTGACCGGTACGGAAGAGATCTGGCTGCACGGTAAAACCGAGCTGGTTCGCGCCGGGCAAATCACGATTTATAACCCTGCCACGGTGCAATCCTCACTGTTTGGCGATGAGAAAGTCGAATTCCTCAGCGTACATATTCCCCAGTCGTTGCTGCGACAGGTCTCGGTAGATCACAATCTGCGATCCGATCACTGCGCGCCGGTGCTGACCGAGGGCGTGCTCAGTAATCCGGCGCTGTTTTCCGCGCTGCGCCATTACAAACGCACCCTGAACGATGACGATCAGGAGCAAAACTTATTGTGGTTGCTGGGCGCGTTGCTGGAAGAACCGGCGAAAGAGCAGGAGCAATCGCTGCGGCCTGTCACGCTGGCGCTGGATTTTATGCGCGATCATCTGACCCGCAAGATCCACCTCGACACGCTGGCGCAGGTCAGCGGGCTGAGTAAATTCCATTTTGTGCGGCTGTTCCGTCAGCACATCGGTATGCCGCCGTTGCAGTACCACATGCAGTTACGGCTGCTGGAAGCCCGCAATCAGCTGCGTAAAAACAACAATGCGCTGGACGTGGCCATCAGCCTCGGTTTTTACGATCAAAGCCACTTCATTAATACCTTCCGCAAAATGATGGGGATCACTCCCCATCTGTATTCGCAGTCGCTGAATGCCTGCGGTATACGCGGCCAGGCAAACTACTGACACCTATACCAAAATAAATTCGCGATAGCCGGAGATAACCACGTAAATGGCGAAATAGGAGAAGATCGCCGCCGAGGCGACATAAGAATATCTCAGCATTTTAGTGCCCAGCATTTTCCCGCCCCAGCTGCCGACGCAGCACAACACCACCGTCCAGAATACGCCGGCAATAAAAAAGCCGGTCAGGAACCACGAGGCATTCGCCGTACCGCCCTGCCCCATACGGGAAATCAGCGCGCCACCGACCGCCGCAAACCACAGGATCGCCGTCGGTGAGGACATCGCCAGCACCACGCCGCGCCCGAAATTACGCAGTACCGAACGTGGCTGGCCGTTATCGCTGGCAGACATATTCTCTGCCGGTGCCAGCGCCGCCCGGATCATCTTGTAGGTGAACCACATCAGCATCAGGGAACCGCCTACCCACAACACCCAGCGCACGCTCTGGTATTGCAGCAAAATCGTCATGCCCGCCAGCGCCAGCACCGCGTAGATAAGATCACCAATACAGGTGCCGATCCCCAGCCAGAAACCGTGGAAATAACCACGCTGCATCGCCAGCGTGATCATCGCAATATTGGCAATCCCGATGTCCAGACACAGCGACAGACTGAGCAAAAATCCATTTGAAAACGGCATCATAGCGGAAATCTCTTGATCAGCTGGTTGTACTCGATCACGTCATTAGTGGTGCCCAGGCGCGCCATCAGGATCCCGACATCTTCAGGATTGGTGTGCGGGCAATGCTGTTGCATAAAGGCTTTGGCGCGTTCTGCATCGCCGCCCAGCAGCTCTTCGCACATCAGCCGCGTCAGGCTGGCCATCTGCGTAAAGAACAGCTCTGGGTGGAAAACGATGGTCTCTGCCGACAGCTCAATGCAGCCGTGTTCACGCAAATAATTAAACTGGATCCAGGCCGCTCCGGCGTCGGGATAACTCGACGGCCCCCGACGCAGATAGCGCAGGATCTCGAGGAAATAGATCCGCGCCAGCACGTTTCGGTCGAGCTGCAATCCGTCGGCGACCTGCGGCGTCAGGCACATCAGTAAGCCGAACTGATCGGCCAGCGCTTCCTGCACCATCATCGATCCCCAGCGATCAATCTTGCTGAGCTTTGGAAATACGTTTTCATTACGCACCAGCGAATGCCCGAGATCGTGCCCGCGGAACCAGGCGATCAAATAACGCTGACAAACGCGACTTTCCGGCAATTCGTCTTCCGCCCAGCCAAGGCGTGAGGCTTCGGTACGCGAAAACATCTCGAAGAGTTGCAGGTAGGTATTGGCGAAAACCACGGTGCGCCTGACCGGGGAATACTTCAGCCCCTCATCTTCAGGGAAGAAATAGGCAAAGTGTTTCGGGTAGCTGTTGGCTTCTCCTGCAATGCCGAACAGGTTGATTATCTTGTACGCACAGCCCGGCAGCGCCAGCAGGTCGGCGGCGATTTCTTTTTGCAGAAACAGCAGGCTTTCCGGAAACAGGCTGTCCATCACGTCGGAGATTTCCTGCAACATCGGCGCGGGTTCACCGAACCATGACGAGTAATAGCTTTGTTTCGATTTTCCCACCCACGTCGAGGTCTTGCCGATGCCCAGCACCAACTGCTGCTCATCAAGACCGGCAATTTGCGGCAGCACGGTTTTGCCACAGGAATCATCCGCCAGAATTTCGGCGCGCAGGAACAGGCCGCGACGGGTATCCGGATCGTCAAACAGCGGCGCTAAGCGGAAACACTGGATCGCCATTTCTTCGCGCAGCGTATCGAGCAAACGACTTTCGCAGGCGGCTTCCAGCTGGTTGATGGCCTCGGTCAGACGCAGGCAATAGTGAATGGTTTGCACCGCTTTAGGATTGATATTTTCCGGGACATCCAGATCCATCATAGAAACCTGGTATGCCGTCGCAGACGGCCAGAATGACGTAGTAAACATAATTTCAAATCCTGAGTGCGGGTAGAGAGGTGAACTCACTACATCACTCCCGCCACATCGGGTATTGGAAGAAATTGCGCACCCGCTAAGAAGTGCCAAGCCTGCGATCAACGACTACAGTTGAGTCATCCGTTCCCTCTTTGCTAAGCGCTTAACACCATGAGCTTTTCTCTCAAACATTATTTGCAGGTGCGCTCCCGGTTGCTGATATCTATTCTGGCCGGGGTGGCCTGCTTTTTTCTTCTGCCCGCCCATCTCGGGCTGTTACAGCGCCTGCTGATCGGCTGGAACGCGCTGGCGTGGCTGTATCTGTTTTTCCTGTGGTTTCGCATGCTGCGCACCGAGGCGAAAAATATTCCGCACATCGCCAAAACGCAGGATGAAAGCGCCACCCTGGTGCTGAGCATGGTGACGATCACCTGTCTGGTGAGCATTCTGGCGATCCTGATGGAACTCGGTTCGCTCAAGGACCTGAGCGGTACACCGCGCGCCCTGCATATTTTGCTGACCGCCACAACGCTGATCGCCTCCTGGGCGCTTCTGCCGACGTCGTTTGCCATGCACTACGCCCATCACCATTATCTGCGCCGCAGCAAAGACGTGACGCCGATGATTTTCCCAGAAAAGCCTGAGCAGCCTGGCTACTGGGATTTTCTGTATTTCTCCTTCACCATCGCCGTCGCCTCACAGACCGCCGATGTGGAAACCGGCACCACCGATATGCGCCAGATTGCGCTGTTGCAGTCGGTGATTTCGTTCGTTTTTAATCTGGCGATTTTGGGGCTGTCGATTAACGTTGGTGCGGGATTGTTAAACTAGGCGCGCAAAGTAATTCACTGTTATCCGTGGAATTTCCCGCACAGAATCCTATAAGCCATAAAACAGCGATTTTAGACTTCTATACGTCTAAAACTTAGTGTAGGTTTTTACAATATTCCCCCATTTTGGTTACGTTTAAGGAAAGATTTGCTTATGCGCACTTCGTTTGTTGCCCTGACACTCCTTGCCACCACGCTGTTTTCTGCCACCACGCTTGCAGGCACCACGCTGGATCGCGTGACCAAAACCGGCGTCCTGCGCAATGCCATCGTTAACGATTATCCGCCATTTGGTTTTATCGATGACAACAACCAGCTGGCCGGTTTTGACGTCGACGTGGCGAAAGCCGTTGCACAGCGCATGGGCGTGAAACTCGAACTGATCGCGCCGGGCTGGGAAACCATCGTCGGCGGTAAATGGCAGGGGCGCTGGGATAGCTGTATCTGTTCGATGACGCCAAACACCGAACGCGCCAAAGTGCTGGATTTCCCGACGCCGTATTACAATTCCCCGGCGGTGCTGGTGGTGAATAAGAAAGATGACCGCATCAAATCCGCCGCTGATCTGAGCAACAAAAAGATTGGCGTCGGTATCGGTTCGACTTACGAAACTTATCTGCAAAAAACGCTGGTGATCCCCGGCAGCAAACCGATCGTCTTCCCGTTTGATAACGTGCAGGTCATTCCAAGCGATGAAGAAGTGGCGTTCCAAAATCTGGCGCTCGGGCCGGGCGTACGTCTTGATGGCGTGGTCTCGGATTTAGCCACCGCCAATGCGCGTATCAAACGTGCGCCGGTCTTCAAAATCGTCACTGAGCTTTACGCCGAACCGAACTGGGTCGCAACCGACAAAGGCGACGCCGAGTGGGATAAGAAAGTCGCTGACACCATTAAATCGTTGCGCGACGACGGGACGCTGGCCAAAATTTCCCAGCACTGGCTGGGCGAAGACATTACCCACGAGGTGCCGTAATGCCACAAATGCCGGACAGCCAGCCGAAGGTTGAAACGCCTGAACGCTGGCATCGCGCGCACGCGTTTACCTTTAAAACCGGGCTGACGTGGCTGATTTTGCTCAGCCTGCTGATCGGCACCTTCAGCAAGATGGGGCTGGACTGGAGCCTCATCAGCCAGAAATTGCCGTTCCTGCTCGGCCTTCGCCTGTCGCCGGACGGATTTATTCAGGGCGCGGCGCTGACCATCATGATCACCGCCTGCTCGATGTTTTTTTGCCTGTTGATCGGCCTGATCACCGCACTCGGGCGGATGTCGAATAACGCCCTGGCGTTCGGCTGCGCGACGTTTTACGCCTCGCTGTTTCGCGGCACACCGCTGCTGGTGCAGGTGTTAATCATCTATCTGGCGCTGCCGCAGTTTGGGATTGTGCTCGGTGCGCTCAGCTCCGGCATTATTGCGCTGTCGATGAACTATGGCGCATATCTGGCAGAAACCATCCGCAGCGGCGTGCTCTCGGTGCCGCGCGGCCAGCAGGAAGCGGCGCTGGCACTCGGCGTCTCGCGCTGGACGGTGGCCGTCCACGTCACCGCCCCGCAGGCGCTGCGCATCATTATTCCGCCCGCCGGTTCGATGTTTATTTCAATGCTGAAAGACTCCTCGCTGGTCTCGCTGATGGGGCTGTGGGAGCTCAACTTTCTGGCGCAATCGTATGGCCGCAGCACCTATCGCTACATGGAAATGCTGGCCACCGCCGCCGCGATTTACTGGATTATGTCGATTATCTTAGAGCTGTTGCAAAGTCGCCTTGAGCGCCGTTTTGCACAGGGTCATCGCCGCTAATTTCGCCACTTTTATTACGGATACGCCATGTCTTTTCCTGAAGATTTTCGTTTAATCAGCTATCTCTCACGGCTGGAACACGCCGTCCGTTTTCCGCTTTCCTCTTCCTACCCTGAATCGATGAGCATCGATACGCTATTTGAACTGGCGGGAAAAGAACATCGCGCGCCGTTTATGCAAACGATGCTGGATTACCCGCCGCTGCGCGGTACGCCGGAATTGCTCGAAGCCACCGCCGCCACTTACCGGCAGGTCACGCCCCGGCAGGTCATCAGCTTTGCCGGAGCCGACGAAGCCATTTACGCCAGTTTCCAGATGCTGCTCGAACCTGGCGATCACGCGGTCGTCATCACGCCAAATTATCAGTCGCTGGAAAGCGTGCCGATGTCGCGCTGTGACGTGACCGGCGTGGCGCTGGATGAGAATAATGACTGGGCGCTGGATACGGCAAAAGTCCGCGCTGCGCTGCGGGCGAATACCAAAGTGCTGGTGATTAACTTCCCGCACAACCCGACTGGCGCGCTGATTTCGCGGGAGCAGCTGAACGAACTGATTGAGATATGTCGCGAACGCGGGATCTGGATTTTCTCCGACGAAGTGTATCGCCTGACCGAATTCGATCCGGCGGATCGCCTGCCGCAGCTGGCGGACGTTTACGAGCGCGGCATTTCGCTCAACGTCACCTCAAAAGCCTACGGACTGCCGGGCCTGCGCATCGGCTGGGTGGCCTGTCAGGACGACGTGTGGATGCAAAAGCTCGAACGCATGAAGCAGTATCTGTCGATCTGCAATTCCATGCCAGGCGAATTTCTGACCACCCTTGCGCTCAACGCCCGCGCGCCGATCCTCGAACGGGTGATGGAGCGCTCGCGCAGCCAGCTCGCGGCGCTCACCGCGTTTCTGGCGCGCTATCCGGACAGGTTCAGTCTCGCCGTGCCGAAGGCCGGTGTACTGGCGTTCCCGCGTTATACCGGTCCGGAAGGCGCAGAAGTCTTCGCCACGAGGCTGGTGGAGGAAGCGGGCGTAATGGTCATTCCTTCCGTCACCTACGCCTCAGAGCTAAACCCGGTGTCAGAAGATTTTCTGCGCATCGGTTTTGGCCGCGCCAATCTGGATCAGGCGCTGGCGGAAATGGGCAAATGGCTGGATAAACAGTGATCAGCATAGAACCTGTTTTTCCGTCAGAAAATCGATAAACACCCGTACCTTTGGCAGCATGTGGCGGCTGCTTGGCCAGACGACTGAGAACTTGCCGCCCTCTTTCAGGTGCGGCTCCAGCACAGAGATCAGTTCGCCGGAGGCCACATAGTTACGCACGATAAACTCCGGCACATACGCCAGCCCCAGCCCCTGCAACGCTGCCTGTAAAATGGATTCCAGATTATTGCTGCTAAGCGCCAGCGGCAGTTCCGGCGGGCTCGGGCTGTTGGTCGCCCATTCCTGCCACTGGCCGGTGCCCGGAAAACGGTACCGCAGGCAGGCGTGATGTTGCAGGTGTTGCGGTATCTGCGGTGCGGCATGTTGCGCGAAGTACAGCGGACTGCCGACAATCGCAAAGCGAAACGGCCCCAGCCGGCGTGACATCATCTGCGAACTGCTCAGCTCACCGCTGCGGATAGCGATATCAAATCCTTCATCGATCACGTCCACCATCCGGTCGCTGAAATCCAGATCCAGCTCAACCTGGGGATAACGCTGGCGGAATTCCGGCAGATGCGGCAGCAGGATCCGGTAACCGATGGCCGGTGCCGTGATGCGTAATTTGCCACGCGGGACGGCGGAGATCCGCACCAGCTCCTGCTCAGCCTCTTCCAGTTGCGCCACAATATTCTGGCAACGCTCGAAAAACAGCTGGCCTTCATCGGTCAGGCTGATGCGCCGCGTGCTGCGGTTGAACAGCCGCACGCTGAGCTTTTCCTCCAGCCGCGCCACGCTTTTCCCCACCGCCGACGCCGAAATCCCCATCCGCTCCGCCGCCCCGGCGAAACTTTCATTTTGCGCCGCACGCACAAATGCCAGTAATCCGTTGAGATTATCCATTTACCCTTCTTCCTTATTCGAGCGTTTTAGTCCTGAATCATCGGACTTTCAGCCTGTTTCCGCCAGATTGCCGACAATTTATCATCAACGATATATACCACTACGGGACAAACTTATGAATACATCCTCAACGCAACCGGCAGGCAGTCTCAGGGTTCTGGTGACGGTTTGCATCGCGGCGGTGATCCTGCCGCTAAATTTTGTCAGCGGCGCGGTGGCGACGCCGGCCATTGCCCGCGAACTCGGCGGAAGCGCGCAGGCGCTAAGCTGGGTCACGAATTCCTTCATGCTGACGTTTGGCTGTTTCCTGATGGCCGCCGGTGCGCTGGCCGATGAGATTGGCCGCAAAAAAGTCTTTATCAGCGGGGTTTCACTGTTTGCACTGCTTTCCCTGTTGCAGGCGTTCAGTAGCAGTCTGCTGTGGATTGATTTGCTGCGCGCCGCACAGGGCGTCGCCGCCGCCGCCGCGCTGGCCGGAGGTGCCGCCGCACTGGCGCAGGAATTTGACGGCGCTGCCCGCACCCGCGCGTTCAGCCTGATGGGCAGCAGTTTTGGCGTCGGGCTGGCGTTCGGGCCGTTTCTCGCCGGGGCGCTGATTGCCCATTTCGGCTGGCGCTCGGTGTTCTTTTCCGCGACGGTGATTGCCGTGCTGGCGCTTATTACCGGTGCGTCCAAAATGCGCGAGACGCGTAATTCGCAGGCGTCCGGTATCGACTGGCCGGGTACGGTGTCGTTTACCGCCATGCTGGCGCTGCTGACCTGGGCGCTGATGGCCATTCCGCAATACGGTCTTCGAAGCCCGCAGGTGCTGGCGCTGCTGGTCGGCGCTCTGCTGCTGCTGGGCATTTTTGTGTGGGTCGAGCTTCGCGTGAGGCAGCCGATGCTGGATTTATCGCTGTTCCGCTACGTGCGTTTTATCGGCGTACAGGCGCTGCCGCTGGCGACCGGATTCTGCTTTGTCGTGCTGCTGGTGATTCTGCCAATGCTGTTTATCGGCGTGAAAGGGCTGAGCGAGGAACGCGCCGGGCTGATGATGATGGCGCTTTCCGTACCGATGCTGGTGGTTCCGCTGCTGGCAGCATGGCTGACGCGCTGGATTTCCGCTGGCGTACTGTGTACGTCCGGGCTGGTGATTGCCGCCGCCGGGCTGGGCTGGCTGAGTCAGGCGATTCTGGCGCAAAACGTGACGGCGATGGTTGCGCCGATGCTGATCATTGGTATCGGCACCGGTCTGCCGTGGGGGCTGATGGATGGCTTATCGGTCAGCGTGGTTCCGAAAGAACGTGCGGGGATGGCGACCGGGATTTTCAGCACCACCCGCGTGGCCGGTGAAGGGATTTCGCTGGCGATTGTCGGCGCCATCCTTGCTTCAATGAGCCACAGCGCGCTGGCGGCGCATTTCACCTCCGGCGACCTCAGTCTGGCGGCGCAGCGGCTGGCAACCGGGAATCTGACGGTAGCTCAGCAACTGATCCCGCAGGCCAGCACGGCGCAGCTTCAGCAGTTATATACCGCGGCACTGCATCCGTTACTGCTCTGTCTGATGGCGATCACGCTGTTTTCAGCGCTGGTGGTATTGCTGGCGCTGAAAGGCAATCAGCAGGAAAGCGAGGCCGCGCCTGCCGGTCAGAACGATCTGTCGCCGTAATCGGCTTCCAGCACCGGACGCAGACGGGTATAAATTTCTTCAATCTCCGCCGGTATTTCCACGTTCGCAATAAAGCCCGCACCGCGCGGGCCATACCCGCCAGGCGCATTGCGCAGACGCGGGATTTCGCCCAGCAGCAAAGAGGCGAAACGCGGCAGCGACCACAGATGTTGATTATCACAACCGGCAAACCGCAGCCCGTCGCCGCTGCGCTCAAGCTGAGGAGTAAACACCGGCCAGCTGGTGAAAGTGATGTCAGGCCGGTCGCGCCAGACGTGACGGAAACTGGCGTCGGTACGCAGTTGCATCAGCGGATCCTGCGTCAGCAAGATGTGCGTATGGACATCGCCCGCCTGCCCGAGCACACGTCGCGCCTGCACGGCATTGTCGCCACAGTTGGTGGAGCCGGTTTCCAGCAGCATTTGCTCAGGCAGCAGGCCGAAACACTGCACACCGATATCTCCCAGCACGTCGGCTTCGCTGCGGCCAGCCGTCGCAATGTGCTGATAACGCGGGTGCTGTTGCACGGCGTTATACAACAGTTCAGTTGAATGGCCGATACCGCCGGCGATCAGCAAACGTGAAACTTTGCCCTGTTGCAGCGCCTGAAATGCTGCTTCAGCGGTGGGTAAAATGGCGTTTCCCAGCAGGATCAGCAGCGTTGGTTCGCCCGTCGGGCCATTTCCCGAGGTCTGGTCCAGAGAGAGAAATCGCGCCAGCCGGTTCATATCGTCGATCACTGCGTCAGAAAACATCACCACCTCCGTCTGATAAAGATGACTATCATAAACCTATAACACTACTCAAAAAATGGTTAAAAAACCTCACCGGTCAGATGAGGAGCACTAATCATTAATGATAAAAAATGTCATTTCATCGGGATAAAAAATTATTAATTTTGTTTTTATGGTGTTTTTATCCTTATTCGACAAAATCACGTAAAGATCTCCTTAAGGTAAATTTATTAACTTATATTTAACCTTAACGGTCGATTTCATCATGTTGTTTGGGTCAGGGATCTTTTCCAGGTTTGTGAAAAACACGAATCCCGCCTGTTTTGTCGCCGGTAATTGTTTTTTTTAGCTGTTTTGATTACTTCATGACCACCAGAGGATTTCCACATGCCGTTGCGAAAGCGATGGCATGCATGCACACCAGTGTAAGCAGGTATTGGGAGTCATCATGGGCGAAAAAAATTCTTTATTACTGGCTATTCTGGCCGCGGCAACGTTAACACTGACCGCAGGCGCACAGGCAGCCGGGACATTAACAGGGCAAGTGGGCGTTCAGCTGACTATCAGCACCGGTTGTACCGTCGGTAACGGCACCGCCACCGGCGGGACTAACCAGTGGGGTACGTTGAACTTTGGTAATTACGCCGATTTAACCAGCGTAATCAACGGAACAGTGCTCGGCGCCAACGGCACCAGCGCGGTGACCGTCACATGCAGTACCGGTTTGAGCCCGACCCTCTCACTCAACGGCGGCCTCGCCGCAGCCGGCGGTTTACGTACCATGACCTCCAGTGGCAACAGCATCCCTTACCGTCTTTATTCCGACACAGCGCGTACTACCGAAATCGCGATCAATACGCCGATCACTCTCGGTACGGGCACCACTGCGCAAAATATTCCGATTTATGGTCGCGTACTGCCTGCTGACCAGACCAGCACCACGCCAGCTGCGGGAACTTACAACGATACGGTCGTCGCCACCCTTGCCTGGTAATTCGCTGACACGTCAGGGCTGAGATGTCCTGAACGGTTGGAAAAAGGGTCAGTCAAGGAAGGAATGGTCATGGACATCAAAGTACCGTTGTTGCCAGCCCTGATTGTGCTGCTATGTCAGGCGGCTATCCCGTCAGCGTATTCTGCGACGCTTGGGATAACCGCAACACTGTTGCCTGCCTGTACGGCGGGCACAACGGTGGGCAGCAACACGACGTTCGGTACGCTCAACTTTGGTAACTACGCCACCCTGTCCAATGCTATCAACGTCACCAGCGCCCAGCTGGCGGGGTCAATTCGTGTTAACTGCGTCAGCGGGCTGAGCTACAAAATCCTGATGGACGGTGGTACTGCGGGCAGCGTGACCGCCCGCAAGATGGCAAACACGACCAACAGCGCATTAACGGTGGCGTATAACCTCTATACCAGCGCGCCACGCACCACGATTTGGGACAACGTTACCGGCCTCAGCGGCACGGGTTCCGGCACCGATCAATGGTATCCGGTGTATGGCCGGGTGCCGATGCAAACGACACCCGCCGCCGGTGTGTATACGGACACGGTCAATGTTACCGTCAGCTGGTAGCGGGGGCCGAAAAATGTCTGAATGCGCCCTCTTCCTGCTGGCTTCGTGGTCAATCCTCTTTTCCCCTGCCTTGCTGGCAGCCGCCGCCACGAGCAGCTTTACCGTCAACGCCACCATCACCAATGGCTGCGCGTTTGGCACATCCCTTAGCAGCCCGGTCACCAGCCTCGGCACCATTAATTTTGGCTCCTTTGCCTCCGTTCCCACCAACGTCGATGTGGTCAGCACCTCCGGCGCGGGTTCCGTCGTCGTGACCTGCACCCCCGGCGCGACGGTGGCGATTGCCATGGATTACGGCACCCACGGCGGTTCGGCGACACAGCGTTACATGGCCAACAGCGGTGCGACCGCCACGCTGGCTTATCAGCTTTATCAGGACTCAGCGCATACCAGGGTGTGGGGAACGGCTGCGCTGGCGATGACCGTCAGCAGCTTTCCGGCCACAACGCAAACTTACCCGGTCTATGCCCGGTTGTTTTCCTTCACGACGTCACCCACTGCGGGCACTTACACCGACACGGTGACCGTGACATTAACTTATTGAATCATCAGGATGTGAACCATGACTGTCACTTTTTTACGCGTTATAACCCGTCTGATTATGGTGTGTGCGCTGTGCGTGAGCGGACAGGCTTTTGCCGCCAGTTCGGTGCTGGTCTGGCCGGTGTATCAGATAATCGAGGCCGACCAGAACGGTTCCGCCCTGTGGCTGGAAAACCGGGGAGCAGATCCGGTGTCATTGCAGGTAAGGGTGATGGCATGGAAGCAGGAGAATTTTAACGAACGCTATGCCGATCAAACCCAGGTCGTCGCCAGCCCGCCGTTTGCCACCGTGGCACCCGGCCAGCGCCAGCTGATCCGCCTGATTCGCAATACGCCCGTCCCGGCCAAAACCGAAAAATCCTTTCGTATCATCATTGATGAAATCCCTTCTTCACTGAATGCCTCCCCGGATGGCCAGTCCAAAGCCGTGGTCGGCCTGCAATTACAGATGCGCTATCTGCTGCCGTTATTCCTCGATGGCGAAGGCATATGGACCAACGACCGTACCGATGTGAAACGCGATCCGGCTTCGGCCACCAGGCCGGTACTGAAATGGAGCGTGGATACCGAAGGCGGCAAAATGCTGCTGAAAATCAGAAATACCGGCACCGTTCACGCGCGTCTGAGCAACGTATTCTGGTCGGCGAATGGCAATAACAAACAGGGCGTCAAAACCATGGTCAGCGGGTTTATGGGATACGTGCTGCCGGGGCAGGAAATGCGCTGGCGGGTGCCAGCGGGAGTGATCCCCGGTGGACAGCTCAACGCACAAATTGCGGATAACACCCAGCCCATCGTGATCCCGCGCGGCGAATAAGGCCGGGGCGTAAGCGATGTCATCACGACGCCTGAGGCTGTCTTGCAGACGATCCTTCAGCCTGTGCCTGATTTACGCAGGCAGCACCGGCATGTCGGCATTTCCGCTGCTGGCCCTGGCCGATGAGTACGGTGCGCTGCCGGATGCACCCCGCGCCGCGCCTGTCGTGATGGACGCCACCTATTATCTGACGCTGGTGGTCAACGGCCAGACCGATAATCAGGTGGTGCCTGTCATCTGGCGCAGCGGCGCCTACTTTGTGGAATCGGGCGTACTGGCGAAAAACCATGTGCACACCAACGGCCAGCAGCAGGGGCTGGTGAACGTCTCCGCACTGCCCGGCGTGAAAGCCAGCTACAACGCCGCCCTTCAGCAGATGATCATTCAGGTGCCGGATGACTGGTTGCCGAAGCAGGACGTCAGCGGCGATAACCTGATCGGCTACACGCCCGCGCAAAGCAGCACCGGGTTACTGTTCAACTACGACGCCTATTACACCGATCCGCACGACGGGCCGCGCTCGGTCGCCACCTATCTGGAACAACGCTTATTCAGCAGCGTCGGCATTCTGACCAATACCGGCACCTGGCGTTACAACATGGATAACGGCGGGAATAACGGTGGCAGTGCGCAGGACGGTTATCTGCGCTACGACACCTACTGGCGCTATAACGACGAACAGCGGCTGATCAGTTATCAGGTCGGGGATTTCGTCAGTAACTCGCTGACCTGGAGTAATTCGGCGCGCATGGCCGGTTTACGTATCAGCCGTAATTTCAGCGTGCGGCCTGATCTGGTGACCTATCCGCTGCTGCAATACAGCGGCACGGCGGCGGTTCCGACCACGGTGGATCTGTTCCTCAACGGGTATAAAGCCAGCAGCAACAACCTAAATTCCGGGCCTTTTACGCTGACCAACGTGCCGTACATCAACGGTGCCGGGGAAGCGACCGTCGTTACCACCGACGCCCTTGGCCGTCAGGTTTCTACCAGCGTACCGTTTTATGTTTCGAACACCCTGCTGCGCGAGGGACTGAGTGATTTCGATGCGTCACTGGGGGCCGTGCGGCAAAACTACGGTATCACCAGCGGGGATTATTCCGACGCCGCGTTCAGCGGCATTTATCGCTATGGCATCAACAATTACCTGACGCTCTCCTCACACGGCGAAGCCACACAAGGGCTGACGCTCGGCGGCATCGGTGCCGATATGGCGGTCGGGCATTGGGGAACAATCAGCGTCTCCGGCAGCCAGAGCCGCGCCAGTCGTGCGCCGACGGACAGCGGCGAACTCAATACTGATAACAACAGCACCCAGCTCAACATCAACGGCGTGCCGAACAATAACGGGATGATCAGCGCGTCGGCCAATGCTGACGGTGACACTGACCAGAAAAGCGGCAATCAGTACACGGTCGGGTATTCCTACTATTCCACCCGTTTCAGCCTTTCGGCGCTGCGCTCAACCCGCAGCCCCGGCTTTCAGGATCTGACGTCTTACACCAGCGACACTCGCCTCAGCCGCCAGGCCGATCAGGTGACGTTCAGCACCTCGCCGTTCGGCCCGTCCAACGGCACGGTAGGTATCGGGTATTACGATGTCGAAGCCTACGACCGCAGCCATACGCGATTGCTCAATCTTTCCTACAGCCGCTCACTGTGGGGGCAAAGCAGTATGTTCCTGTCGGTGAACAAAACTCTGAGCGACAGCGGTTACAGCGCGCAGTTGCAGTTCATTGTGCCGCTGGATTCCGGGGCGAGTGTGACCGCCGGAATGCAGCGCGACAGTGCGGGCAATTATCAGGAGCAGCTCAGCGCCAGTAAAACCGCGCCGACTGACGGCGGGCTGGGCTGGAATCTGGCTTATACCGGCGGGCGGGATCCGTATCAGCAGGCCGATGCGACGTGGAAAACGCGCTACGCCACGCTGGAAGGCGGAATGTATGGCGAAACCGGTAAATACACTAACTGGGCAGATCTCAGCGGATCGGTGGTGTTCATGGCCAATGACGTCTTCCTGTCGGATAAAATCAACGATGCCTTTATCGTGGTGGATACCGGTCATTACGCGGGGGTGCCGGTGATGTATGAGAATCAAAAACAGGGCAATACCGACAAAAACGGCCACCTTCTGATCCCGACGGTCAGTTCCTATTATCCCGCGAAGGTGGATATCGACACTCTGCCGTTACCGGCTGACGTGGTGGCGACCCGCGTTACCGACAAAGTTTCCGTACGCCAGAGCAGCGGCGTGGTGGTGGAGTTCCGGGTGAAAAAAGTCCTGTCCGCCAATATCACACTGCACAACGGCCAGGGACAGCCGCTGAAAATCGGCACGCTGGTCACTGAACAAAATAGCCAGCAAACCACCGTTATTGGCTATGGCGGCCTGGCCTATTTCAGCAATCTTGCGCCTCACAACATGTTGAGCATACGTCAGGAAGATGGCTCAGTTTGCCGGATTGGCTTTGACCTCAACGTTAACAGTCACAGCATCGAGCAGGTCGGCCCGCTGGTCTGTCGCAACGGCCCGGTATCAGGAGAGAACAATGAACAAAATCCGTAGATGGACGGTCAGAATGCTGATGTCCGGCGTGCTGCTTTTCAGCATTCAGGCCGCGCAGGCGGCGTGTACCAGCTCTTCCGGTAGCGGGACCTTTGCTTCCAATAACTCATTTACCATCGGTACGACCGCCGAACAGGTGACGGCCACCAGCGGTTTTACGTGCACCGGCAGTGCGCTTTCCTTGCTCAGCACCAACACGGTAACGGCGACCATTGCCTCGACGGCCAACGCCTCCGGCACTTCAGCACGGCTGTATAACGACACCAGCAAACAGTATCTGCCCTACATTATTTGTAAGGACAGCGCCTGCGCGACGCCGGTCAACGTCGGTTCATCGACCACCTGGAGCAGCACCACGCTGCTCGGGCTTTTGGGATTGTTTAACGCCAGTGACGGCAGTCTTCCGCTGTACCTGAAAACCTCGACCGGTTCTAACCTGCAGGCCGGAACCTATACCGATACCATCAACATCAGCTGGGCCTACCATATCTGTTTTATCGGCGTTGCCGGGCTTTGCGTCTACACCGACGGCACGGCCAATACCGCCATCGCCGTAACGCTGGCGGTCACTAACTATTGTTATATCGACAGTGCGCCCAACGTCAATTTCGGCTCGGCGGCATTCCCGGCAGGTTTCGCTTCCGTGACCTCCAACTCGCTGAGTGTGCGCTGCACATTGGGCGCGACGTACAGCGTCAACCTCAACAGCAGCAATAACAGTAACGGCTCATACCGGCAGATGTCATCAACGGTTAATTCGGTGACCAGCTATCTGCAATATCAGTTACTCAAATCCGATGCGACAGTGTGGACGACCGCCAACAATACCGCGGCAACGGGCACCGGTTTATCACAAAGCATTCCCTATACCGCGACGGTAAATGCCACGCAGGCGAACGTGCCCGCCGGAAATTACAGCGATACGGTATTGGTGACGGTGACATATTAAAGAAGGGAAAACAGAACCGGTGCGCGGGGAACGCACCGGCTGAAAGGCTTACAGGCCTTTGAGGATTTTCATGGTGGCATCGACGTCAATTTCATCTTCAGAGAACACGTGAGTGGTGTTCTGGAAGGTGGTGATCGCCAGTTTTTTCAGCGTGCGCGTGGCCGCCTTTTTCTCTTCTTCCTGCGGGCGGATGCGGTTCATCAGCAAGCCGACGGAGAGCACGGCATTTTCTTTGTCTATCTGAGAATCCGCCGGCACTTCTTCGCTAAACGCGAGGAAGGATTTGATGCTGGTGATTTTAATGCGCTCACCGGCAATAAAGATGTATTTGCTCTCTGGCTCGACTTTCACCGCAAAGGCAGACAGGCCTTTGTTGTTGGTGGTCGGCTCAAAGGTAACTACCGCGTCTTTCTTAATCAGATCCGGGTTTGCGACTTTAATCACGTGGAAATAACGGTTATCGCCGTTTTCATCTTTGATAAAACCGAAACCTTTATCTTCAAACCAGGTTGTGATTACGCCGTTCATCGCTTACCGCCTAATTATTCGTTCAAGATGTCTATTTTGCAGGGCGGCAGTGTAATGCAGAATGACGACAAAGTCCTGCGATTTACTGCCTTTTCCCTGCGTTAATGCGCCTTTCTGAAGGTCAGATTAAACCGGTAGGACCCGGTCAGGGGATGCTCTCCCGCTTTCAGCGGTAAAACGCCGTGATAGCGCAGCCGCGATGGCCCGCCCCACACCACGATATCGCCGTGCGTAAGCTGAATCCGCTGGGTTTTGTCGCTGCGCTCCATGCCGCCGAACTGAAATACCGCCGGTAATCCGAGCGAGACTGAGACAATCGGCTGCCCAAAATCATGCTCGTCTTTGTCCTGATGCAGGCTCATTTTCGCCCCCGGCTGATACCGGTTGATGAGACACGCATCGGGATCAAAATCAGGGAAACCTGCCTCTTTTGCCGCCTTCACCGCAATGGCGCGAAACAGCGCGGGCATCGGCGGCCACTGCTGCTGATTTTCCGGTGACGTTGCCTGATAGCGGTAACCGGCTTTGTCGGTCACCCAGCCAAAATCCCCGCAGTTGGTCATCGCCACCGACATCGCATAACCGCCCGGCGTCGCGCGATACTGAAACGGCACCAGCCCGGCGATCCGGTCAATTTCCGCCAGCACCTTTACGTCATCTTCCAGCGCCGCACCGCGCAAAACCACTGCACCAGGGCAAAGATCCTCACGCCAGTTGGAATGAAAATCGGGATGATCAAAAAGATCTAAATTCATGTCAGCCTCCAGAGCGTTACTCCATTAATTATAACAGCAGGTTTGAGACAGACTCAGAATCCAGATTATTGTAGGGTTGTAACGTTTCAGCTAAGGTTCAAAGAGATCAAAAATACCCTATTAGGAGAACATCATGAGTCGGGAAATCAACAAAGACACGCAGTTATGTATGTCCCTTTCCGGTCGTCCCGGAAATTTCGGTACCCGTTTTCATAACTACCTGTATCAGGCGTTAGACCTGAACTTCGTCTACAAAGCATTCAGTACCCAGGATATCGAATCCGCAGTCAAAGGCGTGCGTGCGCTGGGGATCCGCGGCTGCGCGGTGTCCATGCCGTTTAAAGAAGCCTGCATTCCGTTTCTCGATGAACTGGATCCGTCCGCCACGGCCATTGCGTCGGTGAATACTATCGTCAACGACGACGGTTTCCTGCGCGCCTACAACACTGACTACATCGCCGTCGCCAAACTTCTCGACAGCCATAAAGTCCCGCGTGATGCGGTCTTCGCCCTGCGCGGCAGCGGCGGCATGGGTAAAGCGGTGGTGGCTGCCATCCGTGACGCCGGTTTCAAAACCGGTTATATCATCGCCCGCAACGAAGCCAACGGCCGCGCACTGGCCGAGGAATACGGTTACGAATGGAAAGCTGAAGTCGGCGATTTGGCGGTGGATATGCTCGTCAACGTCACGCCAATCGGCATGGCCGGTGGCCCGGAAGTTGATTCGCTGGCGTTTGATGCAGATGTAATTGATCGCGCCAGCATTGTCTTTGACGTCGTCGCCCTGCCGGTCGAAACGCCACTTATCCGCTATGGTCGCGAACACGGCAAGAAAGTCATCACCGGCGCAGAAGTGGCTGCATTACAGGCTGTGGAACAGTTCGTGTTGTACACCGGCAAACGGCCTTCGGATGAACTGGTAGAGGAAGCGGCTAAACACGCCCGGAGCTGATCCAGCCTCTGAACATCAACATCTGACAGTAAAAAGCCTCCAAAATCAGGAGGCTTTTTTTATTTCTATCCGCAACTGAACATCACCGCACCAGACAAGGCCGCTTCGGATCAAACGTCCAGTCAGGAACCAGGAACTGCATGCCTTGCGCGTCATCGCGTGCGCCGAGGCCCATGCCTTTGTAGAGTTCGTGAGCTTTCATCACCTGATCCATATCCAGCTCAACGCCCAGACCCGGTTGCTCCGGCACGCGCACTTTGCCGCCTTTGATCTGCAACGGTTCCCTGGTGAGACGCTGATTGCCCTCCTGCCAGATCCAGTGGGTGTCGATAGCAGTGATTTTGCCCGGCGCTGCAGCGGCAACATGAGTGAACATCGCCAGCGAAATATCAAAATGATTGTTGGAATGCGAGCCCCACGTCAGACCCCATTCATGGCACATCTGCGCCACGCGCACCGAGCCCTGCATGGTCCAGAAATGGGGATCCGCCAGCGGGATATCTACAGATTTTAGCTGGATGGTATGCCCCATCTGCCGCCAGTCGGTAGCAATCATATTGGTCGCGGTCGGCAGGCCGGTGGCACGACGAAATTCTGCCATCACTTCACGCCCGGAGAAGCCCTGCTCTGCGCCGCACGGATCTTCCGCATACGCCAGCACGCCGCGCAGCTGTTTGCCAAGTGCGATCGCTTCAGCCAGCGACCAGGCACCGTTCGGATCAAGCGTGATCCGCGCCTGCGGGAATCGCTGTGCCAGCGCGGTGACGGCTTCCGCTTCTTCGCTGCCCGCCAGTACGCCACCTTTAAGTTTGAAATCGTTAAAGCCGTATTTTTCATACGCGGCCTCAGCCAGACGCACCACCGACGCCGGAGTCAGTGCTTCTTCATGGCGCAGGCGATACCAGTCGCAGGCGTCGTCCGGCTGGCTTTGATAGCCGAGCGACGTTTTGTTGCGGTCGCCGATATAGAACAGGTAGCCGAGCATCTCAACTTCATCGCGTTGCTGACCGTCGCCAAGCAATGACGCCACCGTGACGCCGAGATGTTTGCCGAGCAGATCGAGCATCGCCGCTTCAATCGCGGTGACGACGTGAATAGTGGTGCGCAGATCAAAGGTTTGCAGCCCGCGGCCTGACGCATCGCGATCGGCGAATTTCTCACGTACGGCGGTCATGACGTTTTTGTATTCACCGAGCGTTTTGCCGACAACCAGCAGCGAAGAATCCTCCAGCGTCTGACGGATTTTCTCGCCGCCGGGCACTTCGCCGACACCGGTGTTGCCGCTGCTGTCCTTGAGGATCAGAATATTACGGGTGAAAAACGGGGCGTGTGCGCCGCTGAGGTTAAGCAACATGCTGTCGTGTCCGGCTACCGGGATCACCTGCATGGAAACAATTTTTGGTGCAGAGTAAGAGGTCATAGAAGCTCCTTAATGAGCAAAATCCGTTAGTTTCGGCCCATCGCCGGACGCTTGCGATCAAAGCGCCAGCCGGGGATCAGGTACTGCATGGCGGCGGCGTCGTTACGCGCACCGGTCGGCAGCTTCTTGTGCAGTTCGTGGGCGCGATGGATCTGATCCATATCGATCTCCACACCAAGCCCCGGTTTTTCAGGGACTTTGATCTTGCCGTTGACGATTTGCAGCGGCTCTTTGGTCAGGCGCTGATGACCTTCCTGCCAGATCCAGTGCGTGTCGATGGCGGTCGGTTTGCCCGGTGCAGCGGCGCCCACGTGAGTAAACATCGCCAGTGAGATATCAAAATGGTTATTGGAATGACAGCCCCACGTCAGACCCCAGTCGTCGCACAGCTGGGCAACGCGCACCGCGCCCTGCATCGTCCAGAAATGCGGATCCGCCAGCGGAATATCCACCGACTGCAACATCACTGCGTGCTGCATCTCGCGCCAGTTGGTCGCAATCATGTTCGTTGCCACCGGCAGACCGGTAGCACGGCGAAATTCCGCCATCACTTCACGGCCTGAGAATCCCTGCTCTGCACCACACGGATCTTCTGCATAGCTGAGGATCCCCTGCATGTTTTTGCACAGGCCAATCGCTTCATCCAGCAACCACGCACCGTTGGGGTCGACGGTGATGCGCGCATCCGGGAAACGTTTTGCCAGCGCTTTGACTGTCTCGATCTCCTGTTCGCCGGGCAGTACGCCGCCTTTAAGTTTGAAATCTTTAAAACCGTAGCGATCCTGTGCCGCTTCCGCCAGTTGCACCACGGCGTCGCTGTCCATCGCCTCCTGGTGACGCAGGTGATACCACGCATGCCTGCCCGGTTCACCCGCCGCTTCTTCACCCGACAAATAGGGAAGATCGGTTTTCTGCCGGTCGCCGACGTAGAACAGATAACCCAGCACCGTCACTTCTTCGCGCTGTTTGCCCGGCCCGAGCAGTTCGCAAACCGGCACGCCAAGGAATTTTCCCATCAGATCGAGCAGTGCGGCTTCCAGCGCAGCGACGGCGTTGACGCGCAGCTCAAATGTCCACGCGCCTTTGCCGAATGAATCAAAATCCGACGACTGATTACCGGTGTGGATCTGATGCACCAGCCGGTTCATGCGCGCGACTTCCTGGCCTTTAACCTGAGAAATGGCGTCCACAAGCGTGGTGTAAATCACTTCACCTCCCGGCGCTTCGCCTACGCCAGTATTACCCGCGCTGTCGGTCAAAATCACAATATTGCGGGTGAAATACGCCCCATGCGCGCCGCCGATGTTCATCAGCATACTGTCGTGCCCTGCCACAGGAATGACCTGCATATCAGTGATGATCGGGGAAGATTGCGTATTCATCATGTTTCTCCTTTTCTGTATTTCAGAACGGACGTAACTGGATGCGTTCGATTTTGCCGACGATAAACACATAGCTGACTACCGCCAGCAGCGCGTGGATCCCGACGTAAATCAGCGCGCCGTTAAAGGAACCGGTGGTGCCGATGATGTAGCCGATGGCGATCGGCGTGACGATGCCGGAGACATTGCCAAACATGTTGAAAAGACCGCCGCTCAGCCCGCTGATTTCTTTTGGCGCGGTATCTGCCATCACCGCCCAGCCCAGCGCGCCGAGGCCTTTACCAAAGAAGGCGAAGGCCATGATGCCAACCACCATCCACTCGGTATCGACGTAGTTACAGGCAATCATCGACATCGACAGCAACATCCCGATGACGATCGGTGCTTTGCGTGAAAATGTGAGGTTATTGGTTCTGCGCATCAGCCAGTCAGAAATGATCCCGCCCAGCACGCCGCCGAGGAACCCGCAGATCGCTGGCACCGACGCCACCATCCCCGCTTTGAGGATCGACATGCCGCGCGCCTGCACCAGATATACCGGAAACCAGGTGATGAAAAAGTACGTCAGCGCATTGATGCAGTACTGGCCAATATAGATGCCAATCATCATGCGGGATTTCATTAATTGTTTAATCTGGAAGAGTTTTTCACCTTTGACGGCAGCTTTTTGGGTGGTCTTCTGATCCATGTTGATCAGCGCACCCCCCGCTTCCATATAATCCAGCTCTGCCTGATTCACGCCGGGATGATCTTTGGGATCGTGGATCACTTTCAGCCAGATGAAACTCAGGATGATCCCCAAACCGCCCATGAAGAAGAAGACGTGTGACCAGCCCACTTCGTGCGTCAGCCAGCCCATGATCGGCGCGAAGATTACCGTGGCGAAGTACTGCGCGGAGTTAAAAATCGACACGGCGGTGCCGCGTTCCTGCGCCGGGAACCACACAGCGACGATTCGGCTGTTGCCCGGAAAAGACGGTGCTTCAGCCAGCCCGACCAGAAAGCGTAACGCGAACAGCGAGACCACAATGCCAAAGCCGCTGAACACATCGACAAAGCCTTGCAGCAAGGTAAATAAAGACCAGATGAAAATACTGTAGAAATAAACTTTCTTAGACCCGAATTTATCCAGCAACCAGCCACCGGGTATTTGTCCTATTACATAGGCCCACGAGAATGCCGAGAAAATATAGCCCATCCCGACGGAATCCAGGCCGATGTCTTTCGCCATTGCGGAACCGGCAATCGATAATGTCGCACGGTCGCCGTAATTAAAGGAGGTGACGATAAATAACATCACCACTATCCAGTAGCGCGCATTCGTTCTTTTTTTCACGGCACTGGCTGATGAAACGAGAGTTTCCATGGTGTTCTCCGGAATTAATGACAATGCCTGCACCTAAAGGTGCAAGTCATTCCGTCCGCGCAACAGAACTGTAGGGTTCAGAGAGGAGGGAATGAAGCCAGTATAAGAACAACACTTGAGCAACTCATTAGGCAAAGCACCAAGCATCAGCGCGGCTTTGCATTTATCTTAAGGCGAATGCCCAGCGTCATGCGAGTCAGTTCACGAAAAATGAAACAGCTGTGATGTACGTCACGCGTATAAATAAGCGAAATAATCTGCCGCCTGAAAATATCACCGGCAGGCTTATTTTCAGGACGGAAATAATAATCAGATCTGATCATTATCTAATTGCAGGGCCACATACAGCAGCAGGCGATCGTCGAAATTACCCAGATCTAATCCGGTTAATTCGGAAATTCTGTTCAGACGATATTCCAGCGTATTTCGGTGAATATATAATGCTTTCGAGGTGGCCGTCGGCTGGACGTTATTATGGAACCAGGAGGCTAAGGTGCGGCGCAATAATCCGTTGCTGTCGGTGGCTTTTAAACGCGCCAGCGGCCGCACCAGTTCGTCGGCCTGCCAGCCGCCGCGCAGACTGTCGAGCAGCACGGGCAGGATCAGATCCTGATAGAAATAGCAGCGCTGTTCGGGCATTCGCTGTTTGCCGACGGTCATGGTGGTACGCGCCGTGCGGTAAGAACGGGCGATGCTGCCGGGGCCGGTGAAGAAGTTGCCGAGGGAAATACGCACGCGCAGACGGCCAGTTTCGGTCATGCGCGAAAGCAGGTGATCGATGCGCTGACGGTGGCCGTCGGGATCCCAGCGATCGTAGCTGTTAAGCGCCGGTTTCAGCACCACCATTTCGGTCAGGGAAACAATGGCGATGAGGTTATCGCGCTCAGGCGTAGTGAGCAGCGTTTGCAACTGTTGCAGCTCGGCCATGGCGGAATCCACGCCGAGCTGGCCGCTGTCCACTTCCACCACCGCCGCAACGCGCGGACGGTTCAGATCAATGCCCAGCCGCTGCGCCCACTCTTTCAGTGCCGGAGAGAGCTCGTCCACACGGATAAGATTAAGCACCAGTTCTTCACGCAGACGGCTGTCCTGCGCCAGCATATGCAGCAGCCGCGCTTGTTCAAGCATCATTTCAGCAGTCATGCATACCAGTTCACCGTACTGACGCAGCTGTAATGGATTACCGGTCAGGCCGATGACGCCGACGATCTGGCCGTCAATGCGCAGCGGCAAGTTGATGCCCGGACGCACCCCGTGCAAATGCCGTGCGACGCCTTCATCAATATCAACGATACGCTCTTGTGAAATCGCCAGCAGCGCGCCTTCATGCAATTCGCCAAGGCGCTGGTCGTCGCCGCTGCCAATGATTTTCCCACGGCCATCCATGACATTCACATTACTATCAATAATTTGCATGGTGCGGGCAACAATTTGCTGCGCCAGCTTTGCATCGAGATGGTACGCCGACATGGGTTCCCTGCCTTGCTGTTTTTCTTATTCAGACCAGCATACTCAGTCGCCGTCAGCCAGACATTATGCAAATGCCCAAAGAGCAGGAGAACCCGTTGAACTTGCGGGTAAAGTCACAGTTTTAAGCAAATGCACAGAAACGTTCAGGAGGATGCGTAAATAGCAGGCAAAAGAAAGGCACGCCGGAGCGTGCCTTGTGGAAGTGCTGTCAGAATTATTGCGCTAACAGGTAGATTGAACTGTCACCACGCAGAATATCCAGCGCCAGCACCGATGGTTTGGTGTCGAGGATTTTACGCAGTTCGCCCAGGTTGGCGACTTTCTGCTGGTTCACGCCGAGGATCACGTCGCCTTTTTTCAGGCCGATACGTGCTGCGGTAGAACCCGGTTTCACTTCATCGACTTTCACGCCTTTCTTATCGGCAGCGGCATTGTTGCTCAGTTCAGCGCCTTCGATACCGGTGTAAATATTGCCAGAATCGACTTTCGCGGTCTGAGTACTCTGCTCAATGGTCACGTCCACGTTCACCGGTTTGCCGTCGCGCAGCAGGCCGAGAGTCACTTTAGTGCCGATTGGCATAGTGCCGATGTCCGCACGGAACGACGCAAAGCTGGTGATCGGTTTACCGTTCATGCTGAGTATCACGTCACCGGCCTTGATGCCCGCTTTCTCTGCGGCAGATTTCGGCATGACCTGGCTGATGAATGCGCCGCGCTGTGCGTCAACTTTCATGGCTTTCGCCAGCTCAGAGTTAAGCTCGGTACCCATGATGCCGAGTTCGCCACGTTTCACCTGACCATATTCGATCATCTGTTTGGACAGGTTCTGCACCATGTTGCTTGGGATCGCAAAACCGATACCGATGTTGCCGCCGTCCGGTGCCAGAATCGCAGTGTTCAGGCCGATCAGTTCACCGTTAAGGTTCACCAGCGCACCGCCTGAGTTACCACGGTTGATCGCCGCATCCGTCTGGATGAAGTTCTCGTAGTTCTCGATATTCAGGCCGGAACGACCCAGCGCAGACACGATACCGGAGGTCACGGTTTCACCCAGACCATACGGGTTACCGATAGCTACCGTATAATCACCGACGCGCAGCTGACCGGAATCGGCCATCTTAATCGCCGTCAGGTTTTTCGCGTCCTGCAACTGAATAACCGCGATATCAGAACGCGGATCTTTGCCGATCACTTTGGCGTCAAATTTACGGCCATCGTTCAGCTGTACGCTGATTTTGGTGGCGTTATCCACCACGTGGTTGTTAGTGACCACATAGCCTTTCGCAGCATCAATGATGACGCCGGAACCCAGCGCGCGGAAATCTTCTTTCTGCTCAGGAGCTTGCGGCTGGCCATCCTGACCGCCCCCCTGACAAACCGGTGAGCCCTGGAACGGTGAACCGTCCTGGCACAGCGGCGAATTCTGACCAAAGAACTGCTGGAACTGCTGGCCCATACGCGGCGTTTTAGCCGGGGCGCTGCCTTCAACGTTCACGCTCACCACGGATGGCATGACTTTTTCCAGCATTGGCGCCAGACTTGGAAGCTGTGTCGTACTTGAAGAGGCTGTTTCAGCAGCCAGTGCAGAAGAAACCGGGGCCATTGCCATACCGATACTTAGCGCTAAGGCGCTCAGGAATAAACTCGATTTTTTCATTTTCAGGATCTCTTAAAATTATTGTGGCAACCAAAATAGTCGCATTGCTTGGTAGTTGTGATACTGAGATATAATTAATAGCGTGAAGTTCATCAGGGTCGATCGGTTAATAGTAAAAAAATATTGTCGATATTTACAAAAGCCGCTTTTTCGGACAGATTCGTAAAGAAAATAAAAGACGTCTACATTTGTTCTGAAAACGATAACTATTCAGCCGCCATTAAACGTCGATATTCGTCATAAGCATATAAATCAGTCATACCACTGATATAATCTTGCAACATTCTCGCCCGATAATAAAACTCCTGCACCGCAAAAGCTTTCTCAGGTATCCCTTCCAGACCCACGACCGCATTGGTATAGGCTAAACGATGTTTCGCCGAAATCTTATGTAAAAGCCGGGTTTCAATCGGATAGGCGCGGTGCGTATCTTCCTGATCAAGTTGGGTAAAATCTTTCAAAGACATATCCAGCAACGGGCTGTAAATATCCAGTAAACCGCTGATTACGCGATAACCCTGTAATTCCAGCTCTTCGACTTCCGGATGATTGAAAACCTGTTTGAACGCCACGCGTTTATAAATTTCCAGCAAGCGATTAGCCTGACTGTCATCTTCCAGCAGAGCATGATTAAAGGTGCCGTCATAAATTTCCTGCACATTATCAATGAATCTGCGCGCCGCGTGCGGTACCAGTTGCTTGACCGTTTGCACCCGTAATTCCATAAAGAAATAATCCACCGGATTGCGGAAGGTTTTGGCTTTATCCATCTTTTCATACGCGGTGCGAACGACTTTATCAAAGAAATCGCCCTTTTCGATCTCGCCCCATTCGCGCCAGAGATAGCTGTACAGTTGCCCGACGCTGAAAATGTTTTTCTCGACCGCATCTTCTAAATCGGCGATGCAGTAAGAAATGTCGTCTGCCGCTTCCATAATGTAGGTGAGTGGAAAACGGTTGAACTGGCCCAGCCCGAGTTCACTGCGCAGGCGCCGAATAAACGGCTCCTCGGCCAGATAAAAACCGGGCTTTTTCATCAGGTAATCATGCGAAGGCAATTTTTCGGTGGAATACGCCGGACGCGTGTATTTCAGAATACAAGCGGTCTGGCTGTAGGTCAGATTGAGTTTAAGCAGCGTAAACACCAGACGGATCGCCTGCGCATTGCCTTCAAAATTTGACAGATCGTAGCGGATTTTACTGCGCAGCTCGTTGAGCGGTTCGGCGCTTTTCTCCAGCCGCAAACAGGCGATGGTACAGGCATCCGTCACCTGATATTCCCGACCGCAGCTGGCGGTATCCATGCGTTTTCCAAACCAGTTGTTGATCGCCGACTCACCAAAATGCCCGAAGGGAGGGTTGCCGATGTCATGCATCAGGCAGGCCATTTCCACCACGCTTTCAAAGGGATCGGTGACATCGGTCAGGCCGTAGGTGTCGAGCTTGCCCTGACGGCGCAGGCGATGCAGCACCTCTTTGGCGATGTGACGGCCTACCTGCTGCACTTCCATTGAATGCGTCAGGCGGCTGCGGACGGCGGCGTTTTTTTCCAGCGGGAAAACCTGCGTTTTTTGTTGCAGGCGGCGGATGGCGGCGGAGTTGATGATACGGCCACGATCGCTTTCAAACTGCCGCACCACATCGTACTCATCACGCGCCTCAATGGGCGAACTGAAAGGACGCTGAAAATTGAATTTCGTTTTAAAATCGATCCCGGACATGAATTCCCACCTTTTCAGCCACTCACACGCCCGGCAGAGGCGAACTCTGCATCCCAAACGCATTATCTCTTACCTTTAGCCATGATAGACTATCGCGCATTGTTTTCGGTATTAATGCCGATATTAAAGCGTCAATTCCGCCTCTGCTGCGGCCAATTTCACCCACATCTGCGAGTATTCATATGAAAGTAGGCATCATCGGCGCTATGGAGCAGGAAGTGACTCTGCTGCGCGACAAAATCATCAACCGTCAGACCATTGAACGCGCGGGCTGCGAAATCTACACCGGCCAGTTGCACGGCGTTGACGTGGCATTGCTGAAATCCGGCATCGGTAAAGTCTCGGCGGCGATGGGCACCACGCTGTTGCTGGAACACTGCCAGCCTGACGTAGTGATCAACACCGGCTCAGCCGGAGGGCTGGCGAAAACGCTGAAAGTCGGCGATATCGTGGTTTCTGATGAAGTGCGTTATCACGACGCCGACGTCACCGCGTTCGGTTATGAGCCAGGCCAGATGGCGGGTTGTCCGGCGGCGTTTACCGCTGATCCGATGCTCATCGAGCTGGCTGAAACCTGTATCCGTCAGTTAGATCTCAACGCGGTACGCGGTCTGGTATGCAGCGGCGACGCTTTCATCAATGGTGCAGCGCCACTGGCACGCATCCGTGCCACTTTCCCGAACGTCGCGGCAGTCGAAATGGAAGCGGCGGCTATTGGCCACGTTTGCCACCTGTTCGGAACGCCGTTTGTCGTTGTTCGCGCAATTTCAGACGTGGCCGACGGCGAATCCCACCTGAGCTTCGAAGAGTTCCTGGCTGTTGCAGCACAGCAATCCACCCTGATGGTGGATGCGATGCTCAAAGCGCTGGCTGATTCAGAAGAGTGATGGTGCGCCAGTTTTGTCTCATGCTGAGCGTGTTGTTGCTGCCCTGGGTGGCAACAGCAGCACCCGCGCAGCGGGTGATCAGTCTGGCACCCAATCTGACAGAACTGGCGTTTGCCGCCGGGCTGGGGGATAAACTCGTCGGAGTGAGTGCTTACTCTGATTATCCTCCGCAGGCGGCCAAAATCGAGCAGATAGCGAACTGGCAGGGGATTAACACCGAACGCATCGTGACGCTGAAACCCGATCTGGTGCTCGCCTGGCGCGGCGGCAATCCGCAGCGTCCGCTCGATCAGCTGACGTCGCTTGGCATCCATGTGGTGTATCTCGACCCAAAAAATGCCGGGCAAATCGCACAGGCGCTGGAAACGCTTTCTGAGTACAGCCCTGTTCCCGCCACCGCAAAGCGCGCAGCGGCAGATTTCCGCCAGCAATGGCAGGCGCTGAAGCTGAAATATCACCGCGATAATCCGGTTCCTGCCTTTATTCAGTTCGGTACACAGCCGCTGTTTACCGCCTCTGCGGCGACAATGCAAAGTGAAGTGCTGGAACTGTGTGGTGCAAAAAATATTTTCGCCGACAGCCGTGTTCCGTGGCCTCAGGTCAGCCGGGAGCAAGTTTTAAGCCGTCATCCGCAGATTATCGTTATTGCAGGCGGAAAATCGCAGAAACAGGTGATTGAGGATTACTGGCGTTCGCTGCTCAGCGTGCCGGTTATTACGCTCGAGTCTGACTGGTTTAGCCGTGCGGGACCGCGTATTTTGCTGGCCGCCCGACAGCTGTGTCCGCAGCTCGCTGACTTACCTCAGAGGTAAATACTCACTCACATTTTTGGTGCAGGACCTTTCCTGCCGCCCTGTAGCACTTTTCTGAATCGGTGATTTATTAATCAAAATCAATGAATCGACGCTGGCATCTGTTAACATGTCCGGCGTAAAATTCTTCGTACTTTGATTGTCACCGCTTTAAAATTATCTCTTTGTTTAACCAACGAAATAATAAAACAACCGGCATCTGATACGACAAAAGCGCGGCTAAAAATTCATAACGAATTAAAGACCGCCAAAATTAGACCGATAATCCTTTTCAGCCACGCTGACTTATTGCTCTATTTACATTGATCTACACCAGCAGGAAAATTTAAATGAAAGCTTTATTACTCAGCGTGTTGCTCACCCTGAGCCCGTTGGTTGCGGATGCGGGCATGACCAGTGGTGATATCAACATCAGCCTGACTATTTTACCGACGTGTCAGGTGAACGCCGCGCACACCGGGACGTCAGTGACCTGCGCCAGTCGCACAATGAGCCTGCCGCACATCAGCGAAAAACTGCTGACTTCCGTGCCCGGCATCAGTGTCGGCTCAAAACTGGTCACCGTTGAATGGTGATCATTGGGTAAGCACTTACTTACCGGTAAGCCCTTATCAACTGAAAAATCCCATTAAAAAAGCCCGTCTGCATCAGCAAACGGGCTTTTTGTTTTATACGTTCAGAACACTCAAATACTGAAGGACGAACCGCAACCACAGGTTGTTTTGGCATTCGGATTGGTCACGATAAAACGTGAACCTTCCAGACCTTCGGTGTAATCAACGGAGCCACCGACCAGATATTGCAGGCTCATCGGGTCAACCACCAACGCCACTCCGGCTTTCTCGATGGTCATGTCACCGTCATTGATTTTATCATCGAAGGTAAAACCGTACTGGAACCCGCTGCAACCGCCACCGGTGATATAAACACGCAGTTTCAGGTTCGGATTTTCTTCATCAGAAATCAGGTTCTGCACCTTACGCGCCGCGGCCTCAGTAAACTGTAACGGCAACGCGGTTGTTTCATTCATCAACGCTTCACTCATAATTTCTCACTCCCAATCCGCATCTGTTCAGGCCGCCAGATTGACTGTCTGAATAATGAACTCATTATCTTATACCTGAGTTAATGCTTCAAGTATGGGCATTTTTCACGGCGCTGTCCTGCTTATTGGTGCTCTCGTCGGCAGTTTCTGCCTGCGTTTTTTCAGCATTCTCACGTTCCTGCTTCTGTAACGTGCGGGTCAGGATCGCTGAATACAAGGGCTTACCGCCTAAAAACTGCGCCAGCAGGGTCGCACCCAGGCAGGTGACGATCATCGGCAAAATGAGCTGATAGTTGTCAGTCATCTCCAGCACCAGCACAATCCCGGTCAGCGGAGCGCGGACGCTGGCGGCAAATAACGCGCCCATTCCGGCAATCGCGAAGGTCGCCGGTTCAATGCCGTATTGCGGGAACCACGACAGTGCGGCAGTGCCGAAGGCCGTGCCCAGCAAGGTGCCAAGCGCTAACATCGGTGCGAAAATTCCGCCCGGCGCGCCGGAGGCAAAACACAGCAGCGTGGTCGCAACGCGCACAATAAAGATGAACAGCAGCATCAGCAGACTGTATTTTCCCGCTGCTGCCAGTGGGATCAGCGCAAAGCCGCCGCCCGCCGCTTCCGGCTGAACCAGCCCGAGTAAACCGCAAAATCCACCCAGCACGCCACCGATAATCAAAATCTTACGCATATTGCCGCCGTGCAGCCGGGCGAACATATCCTGCGTGCGGAAGATAAGCGCGTTGAAACAGACGCCGACCACGCCAAACACCATCCCTAACACCAGATACAACCACAGCGTGTTAAGCGGGGCATTGGCCAGTTTGCCGACTTCAATGACCGCCACGTCGCCATTGAAAATACGGAAAACGATGCTCGACATAATCACGCCGATAAACACCGCTTTTATCGAAATCAGGCTGTAGCGAAATTGCAGCCGCATCTCTTCGAGGATAAACAGGATACCGGCCAGTGGCGCGTTGAAAGCGGCTGAAAGCCCCGCCGCCGCGCCGGTTGCCAGCAGAGAGTGGCGCGCTTCGGCGCTGCGTAGCCGGAAGATATCCACCATCATTTTGCCGACGTTGGCGCCCATCTGCACCGTAGGCCCTTCCCTGCCCAGCACCATGCCAGCGCCGAGCGTGCCCATGCCGCCAAAGAATTTCACCGGGATCACCCGCCACCAGCGCACCGGCCGCAACTCTTCCAGGGCACCCTCGATTTCCGGAATGCCCGAGCCGCCCGCCTCCGGCGCGAAACGCCGCACGAGGTAATAACCGCACATCGCCAGCATGGCCGAAAAAACAAAGGTCAGCGGCCACAGTAAAATCCAGTAATCGCTGAAAATTCCCAGCCCGGAAAGTCTCACGGCCATCACCCAGTTCACCGCTTTTTCGAACGCGACACCGAGTAAACCGGCGACGGTTCCCACCACGGCGGCGACAATCAAAATAGCGACCGGCGTTTTGTCACGACGCAGGAACATGCGCAGCACTTCACTGCGTTTACGCGGGCCCTGGGCGAGTGCCGCCTCAGGCATTTGGGGAGTTGATTCATTCATCGGCGATGGAAAAATACAGAAAATGTAATGGAAGATGAATGAATTTAATCACACAAAATCGAGTCCCGACAGGACTCAGGACAAAATGCCGCACGGTTTACGATTTGATAACGTCGCTCAGTTCACTAGAATGGGCGCATTGTTATCCCTTATGTCTTAAAGCATCAAAAAACCAGGAGCCGAATAATGAGTAAGTCAGAAAGTCTGTTCACGCAGGCGCAAGCGCTAATCCCGGGCGGTGTGAATTCGCCGGTACGTGCCTTCTCCGGCGTCGGCGGCGTCCCGTTATTCATCGAGCGTGCTGACGGTGCCTTTTTGTTTGATGCCGATGGCAAAGCCTATATCGACTACGTCGGTTCCTGGGGCCCGATGGTGCTCGGCCACAATAATGCGGAAATCCGCAACGCGGTGATCGAAGCGGCGCAGCGCGGTTTAAGCTTTGGCGCGCCGACCGAAATGGAAGTGAAAATGGCCGAACTGGTCACCGGACTGGTGCCAAGTATGGACATGGTGCGCATGGTGAACTCCGGCACCGAAGCCACGATGAGCGCCATCCGTCTGGCGCGCGGCTTTACCCATCGCGATAAAATCGTCAAGTTCGAAGGCTGTTATCACGGCCACGCAGACTGCCTGCTGGTGAAAGCCGGTTCCGGCGCGCTGACCCTCGGCCAGCCCAACTCTCCGGGTGTCCCGGCGGATTTCGCCAAACATACCCTGACCTGCACCTATAACGATCTGGATTCCGTTCGCGCCGCGTTCGAACAGTTCCCTGACGATATCGCCTGTATTATCGTTGAGCCGGTGGCCGGCAACATGAACTGCGTACCGCCTCTGCCGGAATTCCTGCCGGGTCTGCGCGCGATTTGTGACGAGTTCGGCGCGCTGCTGATCATCGACGAAGTGATGACCGGTTTCCGCGTCGCGCTGGGCGGTGCTCAGGAGTATTACGACGTCGTGCCGGATCTGACTTGTCTTGGCAAAATCATCGGCGGCGGTATGCCGGTAGGTGCATTCGGTGGCCGTCGTGAAGTCATGGATGCGCTGGCACCGACCGGTCCGGTCTATCAGGCGGGCACGCTTTCCGGTAACCCGATTGCCATGGCCGCCGGTATCGCCTGCCTGACCCAGGTCGCTCAACCGGGCGTCCATCAGACCCTGACCGACCGTACCACCCAGCTGGCAGAAGGTTTGCTGCACGCGGCGAAAGCGGAGAATATCCCGTTCGTCGTTAACCACGTCGGCGGCATGTTTGGCCTGTTCTTCACCGATTCAGACACCGTGACCTGCTATCAGGACGTGATGAAGTGCAACGTTGAGCGCTTCAAAAAGTTCTTCCACCTGATGCTGGAAGAAGGCGTCTATCTGGCTCCTTCCGCGTTCGAAGCCGGGTTCATGTCTCTGGCGCACAGCAAAGAAGATATCCAGCGCACCATCGACGCCGCGCGGCGTTGTTTCGCGAAGCTGTAAACCGGCATTCGGTAATCAGCAGACAGCAAAAAGGGGCCATCTGGCCCCTTTTTTATTGCATCAATTCCGGCCTTATTTCGCCTGCTTTCTCAGCAGATAGATAAAGTACGGCGCGCCGATGAAGGTCGCGAGCAGACCGGCGGGGATCTGATTCGGGAACAGGAACATTCGGCCACACCAGTCGGCAAACACCATCAGCAGTCCGCCGAGAATACTGGCGACCATCCACTGCGGCATCGCGCGGCGAAAGCCCATCATACGCGCCATGTGCGGTGCCATCAGGCCAATAAAGCTCAGCGGTCCGACCGTCAGCGTCGCTGCGGCGGTCATGATCGCGGCCAGCATCAAAATCGCCATACGGCTTGGCGTCAGCGCCATGCCGACGGATTTTGCGGTCACGCTGCCAAGCGGCAGGATGTTGATCCAGCGGCGCAGGAACGGCACCAGCAGCATCAGAATTGCCGCCAGCCCCAGCGTGCGCCATGCAGCATCAGCGGTGACGGAATAGGTCGAACCGGAAATCCAGGTCAGCAGGCCGCCCATGCGCGGATCGCCACTGGCCAGCAGAAGCGTCAGCAAGGTGCTGAATGCGGTACTCAGCGCGATACCGGTCAGCAACATCCGTTCGGCGGAGAAGCTGCGTATTCCGGAGGCCACCATGATCACCAGCAAGGTGACAGCCGCACCGGCACTGCCCGCGGGCAACAGCCAGACAAAGGCATCGCCCGGCACGATAAACATCATCAGCACCACGCCAAACGCCGCGCCGGAGCTGATACCCAGCACTTCCGGGCTCGCCATGGCGTTGCCGGTCAGTTTCTGGATCAGCACGCCCGATGACGCCAGCATAATGCCCGCTGCCAGCGCCGCCATCACGCGCGGCATTCGCCACGGCAGCAGCGCCTGCAAATCGGCACCCGTCGACCAGTTCCAGCCGGTGGCGTTGCGACCGGCCATCAGCGCGACGGCCAGCCCCGCCAGCAGCACCAGTAATGCCAGTGACACCCAACGCACCAGGTGCTGACGCTCATCCGGCACCTTGTCACCCTGATCCATCGGCGGCGGCGTCATGCTGTTACGCAGACGCGGCAGCAGCCACAGCAGAAGCGGCGCACCCACCAGCGCGGTAGCGGCACCGGTCGGGATTTCCATCCAGTATCGGGTCAGGAATTGCATCACCTGATCGGTGAACCACAGCAACAATGCGCCGATAAGCGGTGCCATCACCAGCCGCGCAAACAGGCGGCGTGCGCCGAGCATTTTCGCCAGCAATGGGGCGAACAGGCCGATAAAGCCAATCATGCCAACGGCGTTAACCAGCTGGGCACTCATCAGAATGGCCAGCGCCAGCACCGCAAGACGCGCAGCCGATAATCCCAGACCGAGATTTTTCGCCACGCCGTCGTCCAGCCCCAGCAAGGTCATCGGACGTTGCAACAGGAACGCCAGCAGCCAGACGATAATCACGCGCGGCAGCAGGAACGAGGCGATATTCCAGTCCTGCTGATTTAGCGCCCCGCTGCTCCACATGTATAAACTTTGCAGGCGCTGATAGTTGAACAGCCCGAGCAGGCCGTTGACCGCGCCGCAGTACAGGCCGAGCACCAGACCCGCGAGGATCAGCGTCACCGGTGAAAGTCGTTTACCCCATGCGATGCCGAAAACTAAAACACCGATCACCACCGCACCCAGCATGGCCGCAAACTGCTGGGTGACCAGTCCCCCCGGCAGCGCCCACAACGTGGCGATAGTCAGGCCGAGCTGCGCCCCGGCTGACACGCCGAGCGTCGCCGGTTCCGCCAGCGGATTGCGTAAGACCTGCTGAAAAAGTAAGCCCACCAGCCCGAGACCGGCACCCGCCAGCAGCGCCACAGCGATACGTGGCAGCGAGCTGTAGTGGAACAGCATCTGCTGAACATCATCAATATTGGGCTGCCAAAGCGCGTGGTGCCACAGGGAGTAAGGCAGTTGCTGATGCAGGTTATAAACGCTAAGCGTCCCGGCCACCAGCGTCATCAGAATCAGTAAAATCAGCGAAACGCTGAGTGCGCGGCGGTTCATACCGGTTTCCCCAGAGTGCTGTTAAGAATGCGGCAGAAATGCATCGCGCTGTAGGTCGCGCCGTAGAACCAGACCGCAGGCACCACGGTGAACTGATTGTTGCGAACGAAAGGCATAGATTTCCATAACGGGGTGGGCGCCACGGCGTCCATGATGTCAGCGCTGCCGTGATCGAAGCACAGCACGCGGGCATTTTTGATGCTCGCCAGGCGTTCTATTCCGACCGACACACTGCCCCAGAAACTGCCTTCACCCTGCCAGGCATTGGTCAGCCCGACGTCGCCCATGACTTCCTGGAACAGACTGCCCTCGCCGAATACCAGCACATGCCGGGTGTCGATAAAGGTGATCAACAGAACGGGTTGTTGCGCGACGGGTTTCATCAGCTCGCGGGTTTTCGCCAGTTGCTGATGATAAAGCTGCAAATGCTGTTCAGCGCTCCCCTGCAAACCAAGATAATCCGCCAGTTTGTGCAAGGATTTGATCGCCAGCTGCAACGGCTTCGCGGTGCCGTCGTTGGCTTTCACGTCGATGACCGGTGCAATCGATTCCAGCTGTGCCGTTTTCGGGCCATAGCCCTGCGTCACCAGCAGCAATGAAGGTTTAAGCTGCTGAATAAGTTCCATATTCGGTTCGGTGCGCTGACCGACGTCAATCACCGACGGGCCGAGTTTTGGCTCTTCCACCCAGAGTTCGTAATTGGGAATGTCGGCGATGGCCATCGGCATCACGCCCAGCGCAATCAGCAGCTCGGCGGGCAGCCATTCGAGGGCAATAATACGGCTGAGATCCGGTCTGGATCCGGCGAATGTCGGCATGGAAGCCAGCAGCGGGGATAACGCCATCGCTTGTAACAGACGGCGACGCGTGAGCCCTGAAAAAGGAGGAAAATCAGACATATCAGTATACGAAGCTCACCGGAGCACCGCCCGCCGGATGCGGAAGAATGCCCATTGGAATACCATAAATTTGTTCGAGAACGTCGCCGCGCATCATCTCTTCCGGTGCGCCCTGGGCTATCATTTCGCCGCCACGTAACGCCATCAGCTGGTCGCAATAACGCGCCGCCATGTTCAGGTCATGCAGGACGGCGATCACCGTTAAGCCTTTCTCGCGGCTCAGGCGCTGGATCAGCGCCAGCACGTCTTTCTGATGCGCGATATCCAGCGCAGACGTCGGCTCATCAAGCAGCAGGCAGCGGCTGTCCTGCGCCACCATCATCGCCAGCCACGCGCGCTGACGTTCGCCGCCTGAGAGACTGTCCACCAGACGATGGGCAAAGGGTTTCAGACCAACCAGCGTGATAGCTTCTTCGACTTTTTCTTTATCCTGATGCTTAAAACGACCGAGCGCGCCGTGCCACGGATAGCGGCCAATCGCCACCAGTTCCTGCACCGTCATGCCTTCTGCCGCCGGAAGCTGCTGGGGCAGATACGCCACCTGACGCGCAAAGGCTTTGCTGTCCCACTGCGAAAGCGGAGTGTCGTTGAGGAAAATCGTGCCAGCCGTGGCGGACTGATGCCGTCCGAGCATTTTTAACAACGTCGACTTACCGGAGCCGTTGTGACCAATCAGGCCACAGACTTTTCCCTGCGGGAACGTCAGCGACAGCGGCGCCAGCAGCGTGCGTCCGGGGACTGAAAAACTGACGTCTTGCAGGCGGAATACGCTTTCTGGCAGCGATGTGGACGGGTGTACGTTGTTATCAGCCATAAGATTTTCTTCGTTTACATCCGGATTTGACGATGAGTTGAATAGGAAACGGGCACGACCAGCGTGCCCGGATTTCACAGCGTTAATGCAAACTAACTATTAAAATCTGAATGTTGCTGTGGCGACCACCTGACGCTCCGCGCCCCAGTAGCAGGCATAATCGCGGTAGCAGCTTGCCACGTATTCGCGATCCAGCAGGTTATTGACGTTCACGCCAACGGAAGAGCCCGGCAGACCAAAGCGCGCGAGATCGTATTTGATCGTCGCATCCACCAGCGTGTAACCGGCAACGTTAAAGGCTTCGTTAGTCTTGTCGCCCGTGGTGTAGAAGCTGGAGGTTGAACCGAAGTAACGCACACCGGAACCGACGGTCAGGCCGCTCAGTGCGGTTTCGTGGAAGGTGTAATCCGCCCACAGTGTGGCCATATTCGCCGGTACTTCAGCAGGACGTTTGCCTTCATAAGCAAGATCGTGCGTGTACTTCGCATCGGTATAGGTGTAAGACGCCGTCATGTTGATGTTGGCGTTGAGTGCGGTTTTCGCTTCCAGTTCCAGACCACGGGAACGAATTTCACCTGACTGAACGCTGAAGGTATTCGTCTGATCGGTAGGATCATTGGTCAGGTTTTTGGTTTTCGTCAGCTGATATACGGCCGCCGTCAGACTGATCGGACGATCGTTGGGAATGTATTTCACACCCGCTTCGTACTGTTTACCGATTGATGGATCAAACGGCTTTCCATCCTTGTTAGAACCGGCTGTCGGTTCAAAGGATTCGCTGTAGCTGAAGTACGGGGAGATGCCGTTATCAAACAGGTAGTTCAGACCGCCGCGCCAGGTGAACTGCTCATCATTGATCTGCGAAGCGCTGTTTGAAGTGCGGGTAAACGTCGAGCTTTTGGCAAAATCATAACGACCGCCAACGGTCAGGATCCATTTGTTCCATTCCGCCTGATCCTGCGCGTACAGACCGGTTTGCTCCTGACGGTTCAGGATTTCATACGGGAAGTACAGGGAGACATTGCTGTTGCCGTACTGCGGATTGCTCATGTTCAGATTGCTGGCGGAACCATAATCGGCATCAATGTCGTTACGCATACGCATGTAATCCACGCCCATCAGCAGGGTGTGATCGACATCAGCGGTAGCAAATTTAGCCTGCGCCTGCGTATCCACGTCGAAGTTAGCCAGTTTCTCTTTTGACTGCACGTACGCGCGGCTCATCACGCCATTCCCGACATAACCAGTACCGTAAACGCCTTTGTACTGGGTATCGAGTTTGGTGTAACGCAGGTTCTGACGCACGGTCCAGGTGTCGTTAAAGCCGTGTTCGAAGCTGTAACCGACCATTTTCTGGTTGCGGGACATCTTGTTGCTTTCTTCGCCTTCGTTGAAGTCAGTCGGCAACTTATGCGCTTTCCCGTTAGCGTCGTAATACGGCACCACGGTGCCCTGACGCGGTAACCAGCCGTAGAAACCGGCATCCGGCTCATTCTGGAAGTTGCTCAGGAAGGTGAAGTTGGTTTTGTCATCAGGACGCCAGGTGAAAGACGGCGCGATACCGTAGCGTTTTTCTTTCGCCATCTCCTGTTGAGTATCCTGACTGCGCGCCACGCCGGTCAGACGGTAGGAATACACGCCGTCGTCATCAATTGCATCGCTGAAATCAAAACCGGTCTGGAACAGATTGTCTGTCCCCATTTTGAACTGCACTTCTTTCAGCGGTTCAGTGGTCGGACGCTTGCTGACCATGCTGACCACGCCGCCAGGGTTGCTCTTGCCGTATAACACGGAAGACGGCCCGCGCAGCACTTCAACACGCTCAAGGAAATACGGATCCATCGACACTTCAGAGTAGTTGTCACCCTGAAGTTTGATGCCATCGAGATACTGGTTGGTGTTCACGGAAGTGAAACCACGAATAGCGATCGCATCATAAGTGGAGGAACTGCCACGGCTGGCGAAAACGCCCGGCGTGTAGCCCAGCGCTTCTTTTACGGAAGCAGGCTGTTTCATGTCCATTTCTTCACGGGTCACGACGGAAATTGACTGCGGGGTTTTCACCAGTGGCGTATCGGTTTTCGTCCCGGTCGCACTGTGTTTTGCGGCGATCGTTGCCGCAGGGCCCCACGCAGATTCCGGTGCTGCTTCGGCAGCGGCTGAACTGGTGACATTAATGGTGTCTTCTTTTGCCGGAGCGGTTGCCGCGCCTGCGTAAAGAGACGTTGAGCTCAATGCCGCCGTAATCGTTAAAGCCAGTGTGCGACGCGTAAAGACGTCTTTGGGTGAAGAAAGGGAGCGCTGGAAAGCCATTGCGTTATCTCTGGAGTGTTTATTAATGGGAATGTAAACGATAATTATTATTATGAACATCGCATAATATGCGCAATGCTTGCGCATCTGCAAGCGTATTTACCTCATACATTGGCTGAGTGAATAAAAAGTATCCCCATGTTAAATATGGGTAAAAGTGCCTATAAATTAAACGGGAATGGATGTAGCCGGTTTGAAGAGAATGTAAAACAGCGTGAGTCAATTTTGGTTAAGGATAACAAATAAAAAAGGGCACGATTTTCATCGCGCCCTTTTTAGCTTATTGAATCAGACGGTTGTTAATTCGAACCAAACATATCCTTGATCCAACCCGCCACGCCGTTGCTGTCTTTTTTCTCATCCTGAGACTGCGGCGTCTGCCCCTGAGACGGCTGCTGCTGTTGTTGCTGTTGCTGCTGCATCTGCTGCTGTTGTTGCTGCTGAACCGCACTGACGGAAGCCTGACACATCGCATCCGGTGAATCGGTCCAGACCGGGATAGAGCGCGTTGCCCCGCCACCGCTCAGCATACCTGAGCCACCGCCGCCGCAGACAAAGTTGCCGCTGCCGTCGATATTCATGGTGCTGATGCCTTCCGGCATTTGCAGATTCAGCGGCTGTGGCGTGCCGTTTTCCAGATAACGTCCGTACAGCACCAGCGCACCGGTCGAGCCCCAGAGTTTAGACGGGCCATTGTTATCACGCCCAACCCAGGTGATCGCCACCTGATTGCCATCGATACCGGCGAACCAGCTGTCACGCAGTTCGTTCGAGGTTCCGGTTTTCGCCGCCAGATGCAGTTTCGGGAACTTGTTCGCCAGCGCGCGCGAAGTCCCTTCCTGCACAACCTGTTGCATCGCATACAGCGTCAGATAGGCCGCCTGCGCCGGGATCACGCGGATCGCCTGCGGGAAGCTCTGATACAGCACGGTGCCGTCTTCGGCAATCACCGAACGCACCGCCGACAGTGGCGCTTTGTTACCGCCGCTGGCAATGGTCTGGTATTCCTGCGCCACTTCCATCGGCGTCAGCGCAATCGCACCAAGCAGCATCGACGGCGTCTGGTTGAGGGATTCTTTTGGAATGCCCAAATCAATCAGCGTTTTAGTGATGTTATCGAGGCCCACCGCCATCCCGAGGTTTACCGTCGGTACGTTCATGGAACGCGCCAGCGCATCCACCAGCAGAACCTGACCACGGAACTGATGGTCATCATTTTTCGGTGACCAGATCTGACCGTTCGCCAGTTTCAGGTTGAGCGGCTGATCGGCAAGGATCGTATTCAGGCGGTATTTGTCCGGCTGCGACAGTGCAGTCAGATAGGTCGCTGGCTTAGCCAGAGAACCGACCTGGCGACGTGCCTGCATCGCACGGTTGAAACCGGCAAACTGCGTTTCCGCGCCGCCGACCATACCGCGCACTTCGCCGGTATAACGGTCAACGATCACCATCGCGGTTTCGATATCATTCAGGCCGCTTTTCTTACGCAGTAACGGAATGCCCTCTTCGACCGCTTTTTCCGCCGCATCCTGTGAAATCGGATCCAGCGTGGTGAAGATTTTCACCCCGGACATGTCCTGCACTTTGTCACCGAGCTTGGCCTGCAGCTCCTGACGCACCATCTGCATAAACGCCGGTTGAGGTGAAATCACGCCGCCTTTCGGCTGGACGCCGAGCGGACGCGCGCTGAGCATGTCATACAGTTCCTGATCGATAACTTTTTGATCGACCAGCAAACGCAGCACCAGATTACGGCGCTGCAATGCCATGTTCGGGTTGCGCCACGGGTTGTACAGCGACGCGCCTTTCACCATGCCGACCAGCAATGCCTGCTGATCCAGACTCAGCTCGTTTACCGGACGGCCAAAGTAATACAGGCTCGCCAGCGGGAAACCACGGATCTGATCGGAGCCACTCTGGCCGAGATACACTTCGTTCAGGTACAGCTCGAGAATGCGATCCTTACTGTAATCAGCATCCAGCAGCACGGCCATGACCGCTTCGCGCGCTTTACGGCTCAGGGAACGTTCGTTGGTCAGGAACAGGTTTTTCACCAGCTGCTGCGTCAGCGTCGACCCCCCCTGTACCGCATGACCGGCAGTCAGGTTCGCCAGCACCGCACGGCCAATGGAGTAAAAGTTGATCCCATCGTGTTCATAGAAATGGCGGTCTTCGGTCGCCAGCAGCGTATCCACCAGCAAGTCCGGGAACCCGGCGCGCGGCACGAACAGACGCTGTTCGCCGTTGGCGTTGGATGCCTGCAACATGGTGATCAGACGCGGATCGAGGCGGAACAGCCCGAAATCACGCTGGTTATCCAGGTTTTTAATTTCTGACAGGCTGTTACCGTCAAACATCAGACGAGCGTTCACCTGCCCTTCTTTGCCTTCCGGGAAATCAAACGGACGGCGCAACATATCGATGTAGTTGGCATGAACCGTAAATTCGCCGGGACGGGTGATGCGCGTCACTTCGCGATACTGCGTGCCTTCCAGCAGGCCGACCATTTCGGCCTTGCTGATCGCCATATCGGGCTCAAGATTTACCTGACGACCATACACCGCCGCTGGCAGTTGCCAGACTTTCCCGCCGTCAATGCGGCTGTGAATTTCACGGTTGAGATACACCGCGTAAATCCCCAGCAGGATCAGGAAGACGACAAACAGTTTGACCAGCAACCAGAACAGACGACGCTTGAAGCTTTTCTTACCGCCCTTACCGCCTTTTTTCGCCTTGCGTGGCGCGGCCTTGCGGCTCATGCGCGACTCCCGCTCTTGTTCATAATCATCGTCATCCTCAACGTCATCATCCATTTCTTCTTCATAATCATCGTAATCGTCATCCCGACGGTTACGGCGGACAGGGCGCTCCTGCGAAGGCTTGCGCCCGGCAGGTTTACCTTTACGGCCAATCGGCTCGCGATCATCGCCAGACATCAGTGAATCTCCCAACGTGCTGCTGTGTTCGTCATAATGATTCTGCTTTGCTGAGTCATTTTCATGTTTATATAAAATATTTTAAAAGGATTTCAAAAGGATACGGAAAATGGCCTGAAATCGTGGCCGCAAGGCGCTTACTCTGTGCCCCGCCCTGAGTTTCGCCCAGAAGAAATGTCTGAAAATTTGTTTCTTTTCTACACATTTCATCAGGGTGCTGAATACTTTTTGGTGCGCCGCGTCGGCAGCGCCTCTGCCGGATTGTCCGGCCACGGATGTTTCGGGTAGCGGCCTTTCATCTCTTTCTGCACTTCGCGGTAGGAACCCTGCCAGAACGCCGCCAGATCGGCGGTGATCTGCAACGGGCGCTGCGCCGGTGACAGAAGTTCCAGCACCACATTCACCCGTCCTTCAGCAATCATCGGGCTGCGCTGTTCGCCAAACATCTCCTGCATACGCACTGAAAGCGCCGGTGGCTGGTCAGCATGATAGCGGATCGGCAGACGACTGCCAGTCGGGACGGTGTAATGGGTCGGTAATGCGCTGTCCAGACGCTGCCGCTGCTGCCAGTCCGGCAGACGTAACAAGGCTTCGTGCAGATCGGTTTGTTGCAGGGATTTTAACGAGCGCACACCTTTAAGCGAGGGCAGCAACCAGTTTTCCAGCCCGTCAAGTAATGACTGATCGTCCATTGCAGGCCACCGGACTTCCGGCATCCATTTCGCGGCGCAGGTCAGCCGCAACCGCAGCTGTTCCGCCGCCACCGACCAGTTGAGCGCCTGCAATCCCTGCGTGCGGATCCAGTCGATCAGCGCCTGTTGCAGTTCTTCCTCATCGGGCTTCGCCAGCGGATTGGCCTTCAGCACCAGCCGTCCGACCTGCCAGCGCCGCCATGCGCGCAGCGTGCCCTTTTCTTCGTCCCATTCGACGGCAGTCTGTTCTTTGACCACGTCAGGCAAGCGTGCGGGCAATTGGGTGATATCCAGAGAAATCGCCAGCAGAATCCGGGCATCCGGGCTGTTGTTGCCCTGTAATAATTGCGGCGCAACCAGCCACGGTGCGCGGGTCAGCCCGTCGTCCTGCGGCAACGACGCGCCCAATCCGTTCGCCAGCAGATAACGTCCATCTTCACCACGCCGCTGGGCGATGCGGTCACTGAACGCCCGCGCCAGCAGCCAGGGTGCCAGCGAGGCGTCCGCATTCCCGCTTTTACCACCGGTGCGCTGTGCCAGCTGTTTTGCACGCCGCAGCCAGTTCCCCTGCGGGCGGCTGAACCAGTAATCGATATCCGGCATACCGCCACGCGGCGGCTCTTCCAGCATCGCGGCCAGCAAGGCGGCGGTGGCGAGTGCGTACGGGCTTTGCGCTGCGGCAGAAATTAGCATGGCCGACAGACGGGGATCGCAGCCGAGCTGCGCCATGCGCTGGCCTGCGGACGTCAGCCTGCCCTGCGCATCGGTGGCGCCAAGCTGATGCAGGAGATGTTTCGCGGCGGACAGCGCGACCACAGGCGGCGTGTCCAGCCATTGGAGCTGTGTGACATCCTGACAACCCCACTGCAAAAGCTCCAGCCAGAAGCCGCTGAGATCGCTTTGCAGGATTTCGGCTTCGGCCTGTGCGCTGGCGCGCTCCGCCTGCTCTTTGCTGAACAGATGCCAGCACAGACCCGGTTCGAGACGCCCTGCGCGTCCGGCACGCTGGGTCATCGACGCCTGACTGATGCGCTGCGTCACCAGCCGGGTCAGGCCGCTGCGCGGATCAAACTGCGCGCTGCGTTCCAGCCCGCTGTCCACCACCAGACGGATGCCTTCGATGGTCAGACTGGTTTCGGCGATGTTGGTCGCCAGCACGATTTTACGGCGTCCGGCCAGTGATGGCTGAATGGCTTTCTGTTGCTGATCGAGCGATAACGCGCCGTAAAGCGGGCAGAGATCGACATCATCTGCCAGCCTGCCGGTGAGTAAATTTTGTACGCGGGTGATTTCGGCCACGCCCGGCAGGAACAGCAGCATCGAGCCGTGATTTTCACTCATCAGGCGACTGACCGCGCGCGCCACGCCCTCGTCGAGACGTTCGTGGGTGGCGAGCGAAAGATACTGACGATCCACCGGAAAGCTGCGACCTTCGGAGGTGATCACCGGCGCATCCGGCAGCAGCGGTGAGAGCCGCAGATTATCGAGCGTCGCGGACATAATCAGCAGTTTTAAATCATCACGCAGCGCGTTCTGCACATCGAGCAACAGCGCCAGCGCCAGATCGGCCTGCAAGCTGCGCTCATGAAATTCATCGAGGATCACAAGCGACACGCCGGTCAGTTCAGGGTCAGCCTGCACCATACGGGTGAGAATGCCTTCGGTCACTACCTCAAGACGCGTCGCCGCACTGGTTTTGCTTTCGGCGCGCATACGATAGCCGACGGTTTGCCCCGGCGCTTCGCCCAGCTGTTGCGCCAGACGGTAAGCGACGTTTTTCGCCGCCAGACGACGCGGTTCCAGCAACAGAATCTTCCCCGACAGATTAGCCTGTTTCAGCAACTGTAACGGCAGCCAGGTGGATTTTCCTGCACCGGTGGGCGCGAGTAATAGCACCTGCGAAGCCTGTTGCAGGGCGGCTAAAAGCGGTTCGAGTACGGCGCTGACCGGCAAAGAAGACAATGAATGCTCCATGAGAGTTAACTTTAAACGGCGGGCATTGTAGCATTTAGCCTCACATCCGGCATGCTGCCATGGATAGTCAGGAATTAACGCCACAGGAATGCCTATGTCTGCCGAACGCCGCTTGTTTTTCGCTTTATCACTGCCCGCAAAGCTGCAAAAGCAGGTGATAAAGTGGCGCGCAGAGTGTTTCCCGCAGGATACTGGCCGCCCTGTCGCGGCGGCAAACCTGCACATTACACTGGCATTTTTAGGCGAAATCAGCGAGCTAAAGGCCGAGGCGCTGATCCGCGTCGCCGGGCGTATCCAGGCGCAAAAGTTCAGCATGCACCTCGACGATATCGGGCACTGGCCGGGCTCCGGCGTGGTGTGGATAGGCGCAAAGCGTGCACCTAACGCGCTCTTGCAGCTGGCGTCGGTGCTGCGCTCCCACGCCGCGCGCAACGGATGTCATCAAAGCGCGCTGCCGTTTCATCCGCACGTTTCACTGTACCGCAACGCCACGCGCCCGGTCGCCATTCCCCCTGCGACGCCACAATGGCTGCTGGAGGCCGACGCATTCAGCCTTTATGAATCCACGTATGAACGAGGGCGTACGCGCTATCGCTGCCTGCGCACCTGGCCATTGGCTGATGCCTCTGCCCTTTAATTCACTTTCACCGGAAACTGTCATGCACTTCGAGCCTGCGCTTCAACCTGCCACGCTGATAAAACGTTACAAACGTTTTCTCGCTGACGTCATCACGCCCGATGGCCGCGAACTCACACTGCACTGCGCCAATACCGGTGCGATGACCGGTTGCGCCACGCCGGGGGACACCGTCTGGTATTCCACCTCTGATAATCTGAAACGCAAATACGCCCACAGCTGGGAACTGACCGAAACGCAGCAGCATCATTGGATCTGCGTGAACACGCTACGCGCCAACCAATTGGTGCGCGAAGCCATCACGCAGGGGCGCATCCCAGAATTATCCGGTTACAGTAAACTGACTTCAGAAGTAAAATATGGCGCGGAAAACAGCCGTATAGACTTGATGTTACAGGCAGAAAATCAACCTGACTGCTATATTGAAGTAAAATCTGTCACGTTGCTGCACGAAGGGCAGGGATTTTTCCCAGATGCAGTCACACTGCGCGGTCAGAAGCATCTGCGCGAGTTACAGTCGATGGCAGAACAGGGGCAGCGAGCGGTTCTTTTCTTCGCTGTTTTACATTCAGGCATTGAAAGCGTGTCCGCTGCACACCATATTGATCCGCGTTACTCAGAATTACTGAAACACGTTGAGAGTAATGGTGTAGAAGTGATGTGCTACGGTGCTGCACTTTCTGCTGAGGGTATCCGCCTCACAGAACGATTACCGCTGGTCACGAAATAATAAACGGATAAACCCTGTTATCAGCCGTCGGCAGCATAAAAAACAGGTCGCGAATACGCTTTTCCTCACAGCCTTGTCAAGCACCTGTCAGGAATAATTGCTAACCTCGTTGCCTTCTGTTATTTATAGCGGCCTGAATTTTTCCCCCTTTGGGGATCGAAATGTTCGAAGCCCTTTTCTTTGCAGCACATCTGCAATCCAACAGGTGGATGAACATAGTGCGTGTTATGTAGGAGAAGCATCATGCAAGAAGGCCAAACCCGTAAGACGTCGTCCTTGAGCATTCTCGCTATCGCTGGGGTGCAGCCGTATCAAGAGAAGCCGGGCGAAGAGTACATGAACGACGCTCAGCTGGCTCACTTCAAAAAGATACTTGAAGCATGGCGCAATCAGCTCAGGGATGAAGTAGACCGTACCGTATCGCACATGCAAGATGAAGCTGCAAACTTCCCTGATCCGGTCGACCGTGCCGCTCAGGAAGAAGAATTCAGCCTTGAACTGCGCAACCGCGATCGCGAACGCAAGCTCATCAAAAAGATTGAAAAAACACTGAAAAAAGTGGAAGACGAGGATTTCGGTTACTGCGATTCCTGTGGCGTTGAGATTGGCATCCGCCGTCTTGAAGCACGTCCGACTGCTGATTTGTGTATTGACTGTAAAACTCTGGCAGAAATCCGCGAAAAGCAGATGGCTGGTTAAGTCCCGGGTTCCACGCGGTGCGCCATGCACCGCGTTCCCTTTATAACGCCGTTCCCCATTCTTATGCCGCAGACACCCTACATTGGCCGCTTCGCCCCTTCACCTTCCGGTGACCTCCACTTTGGTTCGCTGATTGCCGCACTCGGCAGTTACTTGCATGCCCGTTCGCAGCATGGCCAATGGCTGGTGCGTATCGACGATATCGATCCGCCGCGCGAAATTCCGGGATCTGCTGACCGGATATTGGCAACGCTGGAACGCTACGGGCTGGAGTGGGATGGCGACGTACTCTGGCAATCTCAGCGCCACGACGCTTATCGCGCCGCACTGGACTGTCTGTATCAGCAGCACAAAAGTTATTACTGTACCTGCACCCGTCAGCGGATCGCGCAAACCGGCGGCGTCTATGACGGCCACTGCCGCACGCTCGGTCTCGGCGCTGAAAATGCCGCCATTCGTCTGCACCAGACCTTACCGGTATACGGTTTCGACGATGATTTTCAGGGGCATTTACAGGCCAATACCGCACTCGCCGAAGAAGATTTCATTATCCGCCGCCGCGACGGGCTGTTTGCCTATAATCTGGCGGTGGTGGTCGATGACCATTTTCAGGGCGTGAATCACATCGTGCGCGGTGCGGATTTGATCGAGCCGACGGTGCGCCAGATCTCGTTGTATCAGCATCTGGGCTATCCGCAGCCAGGCTATCTGCATTTGCCGCTGGCGGTAAATGAAAACGGCGATAAGCTTTCTAAACAGAATCACGCCCCCGCGTTGCCGGAAGGCGATCCGCGTCCGGTAATCATTAACGCACTGAATTTTTTAGGGCAAACGCCGCCAGAAAACTGGCAGGATTACACTTTGCCTTTATTATTACGCTGGGCGGTAACGCATTGGACGCCAGCAGATATCCCGCGTGAGAACGCTTAAAAGCACATCGGCATTCTCAAAGAGCTTGTCGTGAGCTATGATTAGCCGCTGTTTTTGCGTCACGCCATTTTTCAGTCACTATCGAGGTGTACCATTTTTACCCGAGTAGCCAATTTTTGCCGTAAGGTGCTAGTTCGTGAAGATAAAGTCATTCGTGAAGAAAAGGCTGTTCATGACGACGCCGCCCTTCATGGAGAAGTGAATCGCGAAGAGACCCCACGTCGTGATCCTTCACCCGTGGCTGAAGGCAATGTGAAGGCAAAAAATCCTGAACGTCGTGACAACGATCAACGCCGTGAAAACCGCGGCCGTCGGGAAGACAATGCGAACCGGGGTGAGCGCCGTAACAATAACAATCGCCGCTCCACGCCTTATCAGCCTCGCGGCGAACGCAACGATCAACGCGGTGAGCGCAGTGAACAACGCGCCCCTGTCGAACACGTACAGAAACCCCGCCCGTCATTTGACTATGCCGGTGAAACCCGTGCGATCACCATTGTTCCGCGTGACGAGCACAACATTTCCCGTCGTGATATCAGCGAAAATGCGCTGAAAGTTTTATATCGCCTGAACAAATCTGGCTTCGAAGCCTTCCTGGTCGGCGGCGGTGTCCGCGATTTACTGCTGGACAAAAAGCCGAAAGATTTCGATATCACCACCAACGCTACGCCGGATCAGGTACGTAAACTGTTCCGCAATTGCCGTCTGGTCGGTCGCCGCTTCCGTCTGGCGCACGTCATGTTTGGCCCGGAAATCATCGAAGTCGCCACCTTCCGCGGACATCACGAGCAGTACGAAGAAACCGACGATAAAAACGTGTCTCAGCAGGCCCAGAACGGCATGCTGCTGCGCGATAACATTTTCGGCAGCATTGAAGACGACGCCCAGCGCCGTGACTTCACCATCAACAGCCTCTATTACGGGGTAGCCGACTTTACCGTACGCGATTACACCGGCGGTCTGCGTGATCTGCAAAACGGCATTATCCGCCTGATTGGTGACCCGGAAACCCGCTACCGCGAAGATCCGGTGCGTATGCTGCGCGCCGTGCGTTTCGCAGCCAAGCTGGACATGAAAATCAGCCCGGAAACCGCCGAGCCGATCCCTCGTCTGGCGACGCTGTTGCAGGAAATCCCACCAGCGCGTCTGTTCGAAGAATCCCTGAAACTGTTGCAGGCCGGTTACGGTTACGCGACGTATCAGAAGCTGTGCGAATACCAACTGTTCCAGCCGTTGTTCCCGCTGATTGCCCGCCAGTTTACTGAGGCCGGTGACAGCCCGATGGAACACATCCTGTTGCAGGTGCTGAAAAACACCGATCACCGTTTGCAAAACGATCAACGCGTCAATCCGGCGTTCCTGTTCGCGGCAATGCTGTGGTATCCGGTGATTGAGCATGCGCAGAAGCTGGCGCAGGAAGGTGGTCTGACATATTACGACGCTTTCTCTCTGGCGATGAACGACGTGCTCGACGAACAGTGCCGTACGCTGGCCATTCCTAAACGTATCACCACGCTGGTGCGTGATATCTGGGCGTTGCAGCTGCGTCTGTCACGCCGTCAGGGTAAACGCGCGCACAAGCTGATGGAACATCCTAAGTTCCGCGCGGCGTTTGATTTACTGGCACTGCGTGCCGAAGTCGAACAGCATCGCGAACTGCAAAGCCTGACCGAATGGTGGAGCGAGTTCCAGGAAGCGACGCCTGCTTCCCAAAAGACCATGCTCGGCACCTTAGGTGAAGATGCGGTGCCTGCGCGCCGTGCCCGCACCCGTCGCCCGCGCAAACGGGCTCCGCGCAAGGAAAGCGGTCAATGATCCGCGTTTACCTCGCTCTGGGCAGCAATCTTGCCCGTCCGCTTGAGCAGGTAAATCTCGCACTGGAGGCGCTGGCCCATGTGCCGCGCACCCGTTTTGTGGCCGCGTCCCCGTTTTACCGCAGTAAACCGCTGGGGCCACAGGATCAGCCGGACTATCTGAACGCCGTCGTGGCGTTAGATACCCTGCTTCCCCCTGAACAGTTGCTCGACGCCACCCAGGCGATTGAGCAGAATCAGGGGCGCGTGCGTAAAGCTGAGCGCTGGGGGCCAAGGACGTTAGATCTTGATATGCTGATTTATGGCGATCAGGTGATCAACACCGAACGTCTGACAGTCCCGCATTACGACATGAAAAACCGGGAATTTATGCTTTATCCGCTGGCCGATCTGGCACCCGATCTGGTGTTCCCGGATGGCGAAACGTTGCAAAGCCTGCTCGCCCGCGTTCCCCTGAATGGCCTGACGAAATGGTAAGTCGCTCAGCGACTTACCCGCACATCCAACCCGCCCTCTGCCCTGTTCCTGTAAACGACGTTAAGCTGATGTAACTGCGCGATCCTCTGTACGATCGAAATCCCCAGCCCGCTGCCCGTTTGCTCCTGCCCCGGTGGCCGGTAAAAGCGCTCGCCCAGCCTCGCCAGATGTTCATCCGTGATACCCGGCCCCTGATCGGACACGGTTAATCCCTGCTCGTCCAGCGTCACTGTAATGTGCGTTCCGCTCGCGGAATAGCGGATGGCGTTATCAAGTAAATTGCGCACCATCAGCGATAACAACAGCGACTGCCCGCGCAGTTCCGGCGGCGTCCCCTGATGTTCAAAGCACAGTTCGATACCTTTGCTGTGCGCGCGATAATCCTGTTCTGCCAGACTTTGCGCCACCAGCGTCGGCCAGTCGATGATTTCAAGCGCTTCCGGTTCGGCAAAGCTTTCCAGCCGTGACAGCGTCAGCAGTTGATCAACCAGACGCGTGGCGCGATCGATACTGGTGGTCAGATTTTCCAGCGCATGTTCGCGCATTTGGGCGTCGTCACCGGAAAGCTGTACCACTTCAGTCTGCACCCGCAGCGCGGCCAGCGGGCTGCGCAACTCATGTGCCGCGTCGGACGTAAAACGTCGCTCGCGGATCAACATTTCGCCGGTTCGCGTGAACAAAGAATTCAGCGCATCCGCCAGCGGCAGCACCTCGCCGGGCAGTTTGTGAGTATCAATCGGCGTGGCGTCTTCCGGCGAACGTTGCCGCAGACTTTCGGCCACGCGGCGCAGCGGGCGCAGTTCCAGCGTCACCATCACAATCAGCGCCAGCAACAGCACCGGCAAAGAGGCCAGCCACGGCGTCAGCTGGCCGCTGACCAGTCCCCACGCCATGTCATTGCGGTAATCGTATTCCTGCCCTACGGCCACGCGATATTGATCGTCCGGCGACGTCAGCCAGACCATGCGCCAGAGATCGTCATCGCCTTTCAGTTCCACATCTTTAAAGCCCTGGGTATCGTGATCGAAGCGGATATGCCTGCCCTTCTCGCCGTCGTTGAGCAACATATCGCCCTGCCGGTTGAAAATGGCGAACGTGAGGGCATCGTCGTCGGTATGGCCACGCGAACCTTTATGCACCCACTTTTTGGTATCCGGCAATTCGGTACTTTTCTGCTCGTTCAGACGCTCGCCCAGACCGGTGGCGGCGAGCCGTTTGGCGAACAGCATCTGCTGGGTGTCGAACACTTCGTTGATGTGTTTTCGGGTCTGATGCCACGCCACGCCGCTGGCAATCAGCCAGGTCAGCAGCGCCAGCAGGGAAAAAATCAGGATCAGCCGCACGCGCAGACTGAGGTTTTTCAGCTCTTTCACGCCGGTTCTCCTGACTGCGCGTCGCCCAGCGTATAACCGACGCCGTGCACGGTGCGGATAAACCCTTTGCCGAGTTTGCTGCGCAGATGATGGATATGCACTTCGACCGCGTTGCTGCTGACGTCCTCATCCCAGCTGTAGAGTTTTTCCTGAATCAGCGTGCGTGCCAGTACGCGGCCCTTGTTGTTGAGGAACAGCTCGAGCACCGCGACTTCGCGTGGCGTCAGCGTGACAGATTCGCCGTTAAGCATCACGCTGCGGGCGGCAGGATCGAATTCGATCCCGCCGTGGGTGACTTTTGGCGTGATCACGCCGTGACGACGGCGGTTAAGCGCCTGCAAACGCGCCGCCACTTCAACCAGCGCAAACGGCTTGCAGAGATAGTCGTCGGCACCGGCCTGCAACCCGCCGACGCGCTGCTCCAGCGCATCGCGCGCGGTGAGGATCAGCACCGGCGTATCGCGCCCGGCCTGTCGCCATTCGCGCAGCAGCTGCATACCGTCCATACCTGGCAGGCTTAAATCGAGGATTACCGCGTCATACGGCGCGCTGTCGAGCGCCGCTTTGCCGGTCAGCCCGTCGGTAAACCAGTCAATCGTAAAGCCCAGTTTCGTCAGCCCGGCCTTAATGCCGTCGCCAATCATTTTGTCGTCTTCAACTAACAGAATTCGCATGGTTCCCTCCGTTTTTATCCATTATAGGCGAAGCATCTTAGCGACTTCTTAAGACGGCGATCGCAGATCTTTGCTGTCTGCCTGTAGGCGCTTACAGTAGAATACTGCCATCATATTCATCCGATGAATTATTCAAAGGAAAGTGTTCATGAAACCAACCACGCTGAGCCAGCTTCGCCAATGGAAGCAGGAAAAACATAAATTTGCGACCATTACCGCTTATGACGCCAGTTTTGCGCAGCTGTTTGCCGAACAGGGTATAAACGTCATGCTGATTGGTGATTCTCTGGGCATGGTCGTTCAGGGTCAGGATTCCACGCTGCCAGTGACGGTGGAAGAGATCGCCTACCACACCCGCTGCGTGCGCCGTGGTGCGCCTCACGCGCTGTTGCTGGCTGACCTGCCGTTCATGAGTTACGCCACGCCAGAGCAGGCCTTCGAGAGCGCTGCTGTTCTGATGCGCGCCGGCGGCAACATGGTCAAGCTGGAAGGCGGCAACTGGTTGTGCGATACGGTGAGAATGCTGACCGAACGCGCCGTGCCGGTGTGCGGCCATCTGGGGCTGACGCCGCAGTCGGTGAACATTTTCGGCGGATACAAAGTTCAGGGGCGCGATGAAGTGGCGGCCAATCAGCTGATCAAAGATGCGCTTATGCTGGAAGAAGCCGGTGCACAGTTACTGGTGCTGGAATGTGTGCCGGTCGAACTGGCGCGCCGGGTCACCGAAGAGCTGACTATCCCGGTGATCGGCATTGGTGCCGGTAATGTCACTGACGGCCAGATTCTGGTGATGCACGACGCCTTTGGTATCACCGGCGGCCATACACCAAAATTCGCCAAAGATTTCCTCAGCGAAGCCGGTGACATTCGCGGTGCAGTGCGTCTTTACGTCGATCAGGTCGCGCAAGGCGTGTATCCGGGCGAAGAACACTCTTTCAAATAATCGGGGACAATATCCGTGTTGATAATCGACAGCGTGGCGCTGCTGCGTCGCGAAATTCGTTATTTCCGCCAGAGCAATAAACGTATCGCGCTGGTCCCGACCATGGGCAACCTGCACGAAGGGCACATGACGCTGGTAGATGAAGCCAAAGCGCGCGGCGACGTCGTGGTGGTCAGTATTTTCGTCAACCCGATGCAGTTCGAACGCCCAGACGATCTTGAGCGTTATCCGCGCACCTTGCAGGAAGACTGCGAGAAGCTGAATAAGCGCGGCGTCGATCTGGTCTTCGCACCGTCGCCAGCAGAAGTGTATCCGAAGGGCCTGAGCACGCAGACGCAGGTCGATGTGCCGGTGATTTCCACCATTTTGGAAGGCGCGAGCCGTCCGGGGCATTTTCGCGGCGTCTCGACCATCGTCAGCAAGCTTTTTAATCTGGTACAGCCGCAGGTGGCCTGTTTTGGCCAGAAAGACTTCCAGCAACTGGCGCTGCTGCGCACCATGGTGGAAGACATGGGTTACGATATCGAGATTGTCGGCGTGCCGACTGTGCGCGCAAAAGACGGTTTGGCGCTGAGCTCACGCAACGGTTACCTGACCAGCGACGAGCGCAAAACGGCACCGCAGCTTTATAAAATCATGAACGCGCTGGCAGATCGTCTCAGCCAGGGCGAACGCCACATCGATGAGATGTTGCAGGAAACCGCACAACAGTTGCGCGAGGCGGGCTTTACCCCGGATGAGCTGTTTGTCCGTGACGCCAAAACCTTGCAGAACTTGTCGGTAGACAGCACGTCGGCGGTGATCCTGATGGCTGCGTGGCTCGGCAAAGCGCGACTGATTGATAATCAACAGGTTGATCTGACGCAGTAGACAGCGCGGGTCAAATGGGCAAAGATGTTGGCCGGCCGGGATTCAGATTTTTATTATCCGGCCCGGCAGGTTCTCAGACTTTTTACGTCAGTAAGGTAGAAGCAATGATTCGCACTATGCTGCAAGGCAAACTGCACCGGGTTCACGTGACTCAGGCAGATTTGCACTATGAAGGTTCCTGCGCCATCGATCAGGATTTTCTCGACGCGTCAGGCATTCTGGAATACGAAGCGATTGATATTTATAACGTTGATAACGGTCAGCGTTTCTCAACTTACGCCATCGCCGCTGAACGCGGTTCGCGTATTATTTCGGTCAATGGTGCGGCAGCACGCTGTGCCTGCGTCGGCGATTTGCTCATCATCTGCTCTTATGTTCAGATGTCCGATGCAGACGCCCGTCAGCACCAGCCGAAAGTGGCCTATTTTGAGGGCGAAAACCAGCTGAAACGCACCGCGAAAGCCGTGCCGGTTCAGGTGGCGTAATTAAATTCCTGCCCCTGCAAAGGGGCAGGAGCAAAAATCAACTTCTTAAACCGCGCCCGCGTTCAATCAAATACCACGCCAGCAGATAAAACACTGCGATAAACGCCACCAGCACGCTCATGGTAAACACCAGCGGCACATCGGAAATCCCCAGAAAACCGTAGCGGAAGCCACTGATCATATACACGATCGGGTTCAGCTTGGAGACGGCCTGCCAGATCGGCGGCAGCAGCGACAGTGAATAGAACACGCCGCCCAGATAGGTCAGCGGAGTCAGCACAAAAGTCGGGATCAGGCTGATGTCATCGAACGTGGTCGCAAAAACCGCATTCAACAGGCCGCCCAGCGAGAACAGGATCGCAGTCAGCAGCAGCGTCAGCGCGATAACCCACCAGGAATGGATCACCAGCGGCACAAAGAACAGCGAAATCGCGGTGACCAAAATCCCCACGCAGATCCCGCGCGCCACGCCACCGCCGACATAACCGGCGATCACGACGTGCGTTGGCACGGGGGCGACCAGCAGCTCTTCAATGTTGCGCTGGAACTTGGCGCTGAAAAATGACGACGCCACATTAGCGTAGGAGTTGGTGATCACCGCCATCATGATCAGACCCGGTACGATAAATTGCATGTAAGTGAAGCCATGCATACTGCCGATCTGCGAGCCGATCAGATTACCAAAGATGATAAAATACAGCGTCATGGTGATCACCGGCGGAACCAGCGTCTGGATCCAGATACGCCCAAACCGGTTAATCTCTTTCAGCCAGATACTTTTCAGAGCCACCCAATACAGTTGCGACATTATTTCTTTTCCTCGCTGCCGTTCACCAGCGTGACAAACAGCTCTTCCAGACGGTTCGCTTTGTTACGCATACTCAATACCTGCACGCCCTGCTTGCTCAGCTGGCTGAACAGGGAGTTCAGCCCCTGCTCACGCATCACTTCCACTTCCAGCGTCGAGGTGTCTGTCAGCTGGCTGCGGTAACCTTCAAGCACCGGCAGTGGACTTTTCACCCCTAAATCCAGAATGAAGGTTTCGGATTTCAGCTTCGACAGCAGCTCTTTCATGCTGGTGTTTTCCACCAGCTGGCCGCCCTGAATGATGCCGATGTTACGGCACAGCATTTCGGCTTCTTCCAGATAGTGCGTGGTCAGAATGATGGTCGTGCCCTGCGCGTTCAGCTCTTTGAGGAAGCCCCACATGGAGCGGCGCAGTTCGATATCCACACCGGCCGTCGGTTCGTCGAGGATCAGCAGTTTTGGCTCATGCATCAGCGCACGGGCGATCATCAGACGACGCTTCATCCCGCCGGAGAGCATACGTGAACGCTCGTTGCGTTTGCCCCACAGGTCGAGCTGCGTCAGGTATTTCTCTGCGCGTTGCAGCGCCAGCGGACGCGGTACGCCGTAATATCCCGCCTGATTAACCACGACCTGCATCACCGTTTCAAACGGGTTGAAGTTAAATTCCTGCGGCACCAGACCGAGCTGACGTTTGGCGTTGACGATGTCTTTATCAATGTCATACCCAAACACCTGCACCTTGCCCGCCGTTTTGTTGACCAGCGAGCTGATGATGCCAATGGTCGTGGATTTCCCCGCGCCGTTTGGCCCGAGCAGTGCATAGAAATCACCGGCTTCGACGCGCAGATCGATACCACGCAAAGCCTGCACACCACCGGCGTAAGTTTTGGTTAACTTTTCCAGTTCCAATGCATAATTCATAAAGGGACATACCTTGTTGTCAAAATCTTGTAGTAGGAGTGAGTCAAAATGAGATGTCGAATCAGTTTTAAAATGCGGTGCATTGCCCTATATTACTCCATCGCTGTTGGCACGTTACAGGCTATTAACCTCAATGAATGATATAGAAAAGCTCATCAGTAATAACGCCAACTGGTCCAAGACCATGATCGACGAAGATCCTGGTTTCTTCGAACGACTTTCTCAATCTCAAAAACCGCGCTTCCTGTGGATCGGCTGCTCTGACAGTCGCGTTCCTGCGGAACAGCTGACGGGTCTTGAGCCCGGCGAACTCTTCGTTCACCGTAACGTCGCCAATCTGGTGATTCACACCGACCTTAACTGCCTGTCTGTGGTGCAATATGCAATCGACGTGCTGGAAGTGGAACACGTGATTATTTGCGGTCACTACGGTTGTGGCGGTGTTCAGGCAGCGGTTGAGAATCCGGAGCTGGGGCTGATTAATAACTGGCTGTTGCATATCCGTGACATCTGGTACAAACACAGTTCACTGCTGGGCGAGCTTTCCCCGAACCAGCGTCTCGATAAACTGTGTGAATTGAATGTGGTTGAGCAGGTTTATAACCTCGGTCACTCCACTGTCATGCAATCAGCCTGGAAACGTGGCCAGAAAGTCACGCTGCACGGCTGGGTTTACGGCATTCAGGACGGACGCCTGCGCAACCTCGAAGTTGACGCCACCAGCCGCGAAACCCTTGAACAGCGTTACCGTCTGGGTGTCTCCGCCTTGCTCAACGGTAATCCGAAGTAACAAGCCGCACCACTCTACAGAAATTCAAAAAAGAAAAGGCACAAAAATGTGCCTTTTTTATCATTTATTTTTCCTGCACTTACACCGCGATCACTATAAATCAATGAGTTATATGCGGTGTAAGCAGCTACAAACCCTATAAAGATGCTCAGGTGTGGACAATATGTGGACACTCTAGCCCCGCTTTTCCCCTCAGTGGATTGAAGGAAATTGCGTCCTGCAGGAAGTCCGGAGCGAAATGAGCATAGACCATTGTCTGGTTAATATTCGCGTGTCCGAGAATTCTTTGCAGGGTGATTATGTTCCCGCCGTTCATCATGAAATGTGTGGCAAATGTATTGTAAGTAGCCCCCTCAGTTGGAAGATGTAGAGAGTGACCGAAACCTTGAATCTCAATTGAACCTTCGCGTCCATTCACATCTACAGATTGCGATCATGACGAACGTGAGATGAAAGAAAGACAGGATAATTCAGTTTAGACTGGCACTTTTTTCAGGGAGGAGATCATTCCCACATGATTTCCGCGTGAATAATCAATAGGGCATTTGGCTGGCGATTACCGTTTACTCGCCTAATATATTTTCTAATGAGCATTGCTCATAGGGCGGTTCTACCCCCTTTTTGTTCGTTATATTTAATGCTTAATTTTTCTGGGGAAGGATAAATATTTGAAAACAAAAATGAAGTTTTTTCTCTTAAGTGGGATCGCTGGCAGCTGTGGGTTATTTAACACTGTGAATGCTCTGGCAGCCTGTACTCCCGCAACAGGGAATAACGTGAGCATAATCTGTGATGGAATAATTAATACGCCGCAATCCTTCACTGATGCTAGTGGTATCACAGCGACGATTACTCCTCGTACGCAAATTGCTATTACTGCGCAGGATACGCCTGCTTTTTATTTCGATACCCCATTCAGCCGCCTTCAAAATCAGGGCAATATTACAACAGACGCTATCACCAGTGATGGTGTGGCTTTAGAGAGCCTCAGTGACTTCACTTTAATCAACGACGCCTCTATAGGCACTTCGGGCAGCAATTCCAACGCCGTCCATTTGTCTGGTGTTTTTGATAGCACCATTACCAACAATGGACGGTTAAGTACAACGGGGAACGTCAGTTCAGGGATCCTGTTGGACGCAAACATCGGCAATAACACCTTAAATAACAATGGAGTTATTACTACTACCGGTGCTCAGTCCCATGGTATCTGGGTAACCGGAGAGAGTCGGAACATCGCAATCAACAATAGCGGAAGTATCACAGCAAGCGGTCCGAGCAGTTCCGGTATCTTCGTTGATACGGCCACAACGACGGCTGAAGATGTCGCGGTGGTAAACAGCTCGTCAGGTGTTATCTATTCTGAGACTGACGATGGTATTAACTTTAGCCGTGATTCAACCGGTACCATTGATAACGCAGGGATAATCGAAGCGGCAGATAGCGGTATTTCTTTGCAGGATAACGCGCAAGTTTCACGCATTATCAATGACGGGATTATTGCTGCCGGGCGCGGAGGGATTACCCTTGACGATACCAGCGGAACCAATTTACTCCTTAACCGCGGTGTTATTGGTTCAATCGAAGGGGATGCGATCCGTGTCAGTGAGACCAGCACCGTTACTAACGGTATTAATAACGAAGGCATTATTATTGGCAGAGTAGATGCTCCAACAACGAATATGAGCAACAGTGGTCTGTTTGATTTGCTCAATAATAATTCCCCTTCACGCGTCGCCAATTATAGCCAGTCTTCAGATGCCTTCTTAGCGCTGCAGGCTGAGAATGCCACTAATTATGGGCAATTACAGGTTGGCGGAACGGCATCGCTGGCGGGGAATACCATTGTGGTGACCAATGGCAGCCTGGACTTTAGCAATGGCGATCTGTTGAGTGATGTGGTCACCTCCTCGAATATTGTCGGCACCCCGACATCGGTGATTGATGACTCTCTGCGCTTCCAGTTTGTGCAGGAGGTGACACCTACAAGTTACTCATTACGCATCGTGGATACAGGACTTACCAGCGTACAAACGGCGGTCACCACGCAAACCGCCTCACCGACGGCTTCCCGTATCGGTGGCGCAATCGACCAGATTATAGCCAAAAATAGTTCCGCTGGCGCAGGTGCAAGTCCGGGTACTCTTCCCGGCGCAAACCCGGACACCGGCGGCAACGGCAACAATGTGGCTACCGGAAGTAGCGATTCAAGCTATTGCTCTGGTGCGTTAGGGGCGACGGTCTGCGCCATCACCTCCTCATCCAATGCACAACAGGTTTACCGTAACGTGGTGCAGTTAGGGCCATTGATGAACGGTATGCTGCCTTATGCCGAGTTAAATAATGCGCGTGCCTTTGGCAATATTGTGGACTCTCGTCAGGATTCGGTGCGTGCGTTGGGTCGCTACGATGAGTTCAACCCCGAGAAGTACTTATGGATCAGACCGGTAGGTCGCTGGGATAACCAGGAACAACGTGACGGGCTGGATGGCTATAAATCTGATACCCGTGGTATCGCCATTGGTGCCGATGTACCGGTATTTGAACAGGCTCGCGTGGGTGTGGCAGTGGGCACCAGTCGTACCGATGTGCAGGATACTTCCGACGATTTCCGCCATGATGCGCAGATTGAAAGCTGGAATACCCTGCTTTACGGCAGCTTTGATTTCACTCCCGCCACATCCCTGACCTGGAAAGCGGGCTACGGCCACGACAAAGTTGAGGGTAATCGTTACCTGAACATCCTCAACCCGTCGTCCTCTGACCTGGCTTTTGGCGGCGTGGCACGTTCCAGCTATGACAGCCGTAACCTGCAGGCGGGCCTCGGCTTACAGAGCATCTTCAATCTGACGGACAATTTGACTCTGACGCCGATGGTGGGAGGCGACTACTACAGTATCAAGGACAAAGGCTATACCGAGAAAAATGCCAGCGATCTGGGTCTGGATGTGGAGGGACAGACGCTTGAAGCGATGATTGTTTCCACCAAAGCCAAGCTGGGTTTACAGGTGTCTGAGTTTGTGAATGTGCATGCGACTGCTGGTGTAGGGTATGACACCATCAATGACCGTAGCGCCAACCGAATCGCATTTACCGGCAGCCCTGATACCCCGCTCACCTACCAGAGCATGGAACAAAGCCCGTGGATTGGGATGGCGGGCGTAGGCGTGAGCGCTAAGTTCACTGACCAACTGGACGGCACCGTTCAGTACGATGCAGAGCAACGCTCCAGCTTCTTCAGCCAAAGCATTGCCGTTAAGGTGCGTTACGCTTTCTGATAACAAGATTCACTAAACAAAAAGCCCCGAGAACGGGGCTTTTTTTGTCGATGTGATCAATGCGTGGACATTGCATGAATAAATAATTTTAATTCATGGAGTTAACATCGTTTTCCAAGGCAAAACAAAAGTGCCTTTTATAGTGCCTGTTTGTTACTGGCGAGATTACTCCTCCAGCATCACCACTTTGCCGACATACGGCAGATGGCGATAGCGCTGGGCGTAATCGATGCCGTAACCGACGACGAATTCGTCAGGGATGGCGAAACCGACGTATTCCACTTTCACTTCTACTTCGCGACGCTCGGGCTTATCCAACAGCGTACAGATCGCCAGTGATTTAGGGCCGCGCAGTTGCAGGAGTTCACGCACTTTGCTCAGCGTGTTGCCGGAGTCGATGATGTCTTCGACGATCAGCACATCTTTACCGCGAATGTCTTCGTCGAGGTCTTTCAGGATTTTAACGTCGCGGGTGGTGGACATGCCGTTGCCGTAGCTGGAGGCAGTCATAAAGTCGACTTCGTGCGGCACATCAACGGCGCGGCACAGGTCTGCCATAAACATGAAGGAACCGCGCAGCAGCCCAACCAGCACCATTTCGCTGCCGCTGTCGCGGTAGTGCTCGGTGATTTCACGGCCTAACTCGGCAATTCGGGTTTTGACTTCCTGCTCGGAAATCATGACGTCTACGCGATGTTTCATATAAAGACTAACCACCTGATTTAAGAATATTTATCGCCGTTTTTAGGTAAAACGGCGACCTTGAAGCGGAAAGGATTATAACAAATAACGCGGCGAGGGGTAATGCAGCGTGCCGGGGCAATGCGGATTTTACGCAGACACCGTAAACCCGAGCATCATGCCGGTGTCTTCGTGCTCTAGTAAATGACAGTGCGCCATGTACGCGTGCTGCTGATCGGCCAGATGATTAAAACGTACCAGGACTTCGCTGCGGGCACCTTCGACGCGCACGATATCTTTCCAGCCCTGACGGTGCGGCGCGACCGGCTGACCATTTTCAGAAAGAATACGGAACTGCGTACCGTGGATATGGAACGGGTGCAGCATCATGTCGCCTTCGCCCGAAATCGTCCATTTCTCGTACTGCCCTTGTTTGACATCGAACGCTGGCGCATTCATATCGTAGGCTTTGCCGTTGATTTTATTGCCCTGCATGAAATCGTATTTGCCGGAGGATTTACTCATGTCCATACCGGCCATACTCCCGTGAGCGTCGTGATCTGACCCGGCCATCCCCGGCATCGCGGCCATCTCGCCGCCGCCGTGATCCATACTCATTCCTGCCATTGCGCTGTGACCATATTTCGCCATCAGCGCGGCCATGCCTTGCTGATCGAGCTGCGGATCCATCATCAGTTGCAGCCAGCGGGTCGGCAGGTTATCGGCAGACACCAGCTCAGGTAATTTAATCAGCGAATCCGGCAATGTACCGCCACTTTGCGTCAGCGTCGGCTGGATGCGCAGCACCGGCAGCGGCTTGTCGAACGGCGCCAGCGTCATGCCCATCTGCTTCACCGGCAGCGTCAACAGATCAAACGCTTTGCCATCGTTGCATTCGATCATCACTTCAAACCTTTCGCCCGTCAGCATCGGCAGCTCAGTCACCTTCACAGGCTCGGCCAGAAAACCGCCGTCGCTGGCGATAACGTACATCGGGCGGCGATCGCTGGTGGCGAGATGCAGCGCGCGCGCGTTGCAGCCGTTGAGCAGGCGCAGGCGCAGCCAGCCGCGTGAGATGCCGTGCTGCGGATAGACCGCTCCGTTGGTCAGCATATGTTGCCCGAACCAGCCGACGGCGGCAGTCATCACATCCATCTGGTAATCGATTTGCCCGGCGTCGTTGAGGCGTTTATCCTGCAAAATCACCGGAATATCATCCACGCCCCAGCGTTTAGGAAGCTGGAGCATATCGCTGGCTTCATCCTCGATAAGCACCATACCGGCCAGCCCCATCGCAACCTGATAACCGCTGGTCTGATGCGGATGCGGGTGGAACCAGCAAGTCGATGCAGGTTGATCCAGCTGAAAACTCAGACTGCGGCTATGGCCAGGGGCGATCAATCCTTGCGGACCGCCGTCGATGTCACCGGGGATTTCCAGCCCGTGCCAGTGAACGGTGCTCGGAACGCTCAGGCGGTTGTTGACCGTCACGTTGACAGCTTTACCACGGCGGATGCGCAGCGCCGGGCCGAGAAGATTGCCATTCACGCCCCATGTCTCAGTCGTGACGCCCGGTAAGAACTGACTCTGGCCGCGCTGTAACGTCAGCGTGATGGCGCTGCGGGCATCGGGTTCCAGTAACGCGGGGATCGGCAGTGCCGGGCGGCTGTCAGCCAGCGCGAAGCGGCTCCAGCCGGGAAGCGTGCTGGCGGCGCCCACCAGGGTCGTCCACTTTACGAAATCGCGACGGTTCATGTTCAGTCCTTATGATCGGAAAATTGCCATAATCGTGCCCCAGCCTAAACCCTGCCCCAGGGGGAAGGTCAAGTGACTGGCACGGCAGAAAAAATTTGGTGCCCCTTTGTGCTAATATGTTAACGTCATTTTAATTTCGTTTGAGCCGAGTCTTTCTCATTTTCTTTCTATCTAAAAGAACAAGAACACGCCCATGAAAAGAACAACACTGTGTTTGCTGTTGCTGTCACTGCTTGGCTTCTCCTCCGCCAGCCAGGCGCTGAGTGAGTCTGAAGCGGAAGATCTGGCGGATCTGACCGCTGTTTTCGTCTTTCTCAAAAATAACTGCGGCTACGAACAGTTGCCGAATACCCAGATAAAACGGGCGATCGTCTTCTTCGCTCAGCAAAACCGCTGGGATCTGAGCAATTACAACAGCTTCAATATGCAGGCGATGGGTGAAGACAGCTATCGCGATCTGAGCGGTATCGCTGTGCCGAAGCCGACCAAATGTAAATCGCTGGCGCGGGATTCACTGAGCCTGCTGGCCTACACCAACTGATTTCTGCCTTGCGCTCCGTCATTCTGATGCCGGAGCCTGTTCATTTCTCCGCTTTCCTCCCGGCTTTCCCTGACTGAACTACACTGGACTCACATTGCCCTGCTTGAAATCCCACCGTGCAAGCACCGGCAGAGTTAGCTATCATGTGCGCCCATTTTTATGGCTGCGAAGGCTCAGGAGAAGTATCAGATGTCCAGGAACCCGTCATCCAAAGAATTATGGTTCGAGACGCTGCACGCCAATTTTGGCCAGTACTTTAGCGTCGAAAAAGAAATATACCGCGAGAAAACCGATCATCAGGATCTGGTCATTTTCGAGAACGCCGCGCTCGGCCGCGTGATGGCGCTCGACGGCGTGGTGCAAACGACCGAACGTGATGAATTTATCTATCACGAAATGCTGACCCACGTGCCTCTGCTCTCGCATAGCAATGCCAAAAAAGTGTTGATCATCGGCGGCGGCGACGGCGGAATGCTGCGCGAAGTGTGCCGCCACAAAGGCGTGGAAGCGATCACTATGGTCGAAATCGATGCGGGCGTGGTGGCATTTTGCCGTCAGTATCTGCCGAACCACAGCGCGGGTGCCTATGACGATCCCCGTTTCAATCTGGTTATCGACGACGGCGTGAACTTCGTCAATCAGACCACTGATACTTTCGATGTGATCATCTCCGACTGTACCGATCCGATCGGTCCCGGAGAAAGTCTGTTCACCTCGGCGTTCTACGAAGGCTGTGCCCGCTGTCTGAAGCCGGGCGGCATATTTGTGGCGCAAAACGGCGTCTGCTTCCTCCAGCAGGATGAAGCGGTCAACAGCCACACCAAACTGAGCCACTATTTCAGTGATGTCAGTTTCTATCAGGCCGCGATCCCGACCTATTACGGCGGCATCATGACCTTTGCCTGGGCGACCAACAGCCCGGAATATCGCCAGATTGACAGCCAGACCTTGCAGGCGCGTTTCGACGACGCAGGCATCACTTGCCGTTATTACAATCCGGCTATTCATCACGGCAGCTTTGCCCTGCCACAGTATTTACTGAATGCCCTGTCAGCTGCGCGCTGATACTGCATCCATGAGGGGGTGAACTAAATTGCAAAAACTGAAACTGCATGGCTTCAACAACCTGACCAAAAGCCTGAGTTTTTGTATCTACGATATCTGCTACGCCAAAACCGCAGACGATCGTGATGGCTACATTGCCTACATTGACAAAGAATATAACGCCAACCGGTTAACCGAGATCCTCACCGAAACCTGTTCGATCATCGGTGCAAATGTCCTTAACGTTGCGCGTCAGGATTACGAACCACAGGGCGCCAGCGTCACGATTTTAGTGAGCGAAGAGCCGGTCGATCCACGCGACGTGGACACCACCGAACATCCCGGCCCGCTGCCGAACTCCGTGGTCGCGCACCTGGATAAAAGCCACATCTGCGTGCACACCTATCCGGAAAGCCATCCCGAAGGCGGCCTGTGCACCTTCCGCGCCGATATTGAAGTCTCAACCTGCGGCGTGATTTCTCCGCTGAAAGCGTTGAACTATCTCATCCATCAGCTTGAATCTGACATCGTCACCATTGATTACCGCGTCCGCGGTTTCACCCGCGACGTCAACGGCGTGAAGCATTACATCGACCACTCCATTAACTCGATCCAAAATTTCATGTCTCAGGACATGAAAGCGTTGTACGACATGATGGACGTCAACGTGTATCAGGAAAATATCTTCCATACCAAGATGTTGCTGAAAGAATTCGATCTTAAGCATTATCTGTTCAATGCCAAACCGGAAGAGCTGAGCGCGCAGGAACGTAAAGAGATCACGGACTTGCTGTACAAAGAAATGCAGGAAATCTATTACGGTCGCAATCTGCCTGCGGTGTGATGCCCGCAAACCCGTGGTAGAAATAACAAACCAAGGCCTGACATTCGCAAAAATGTCAGGCCTTTTCTTTATTTGAATAACAGAGAAATAATGATCAGGCTTTAAAACTCGATTAGCATTACTTAAGTAAAATAACCACGCAGGTTTAAATACCGGCTACACTCCTTAAGACAAATTAATATAAAATCATTCATCACACTCTATTTTAAGTCAAATTATCAGATGAATGATCTCTCCGTTAAGCCAAATTATTAATACAACACGCATCCTTTAAATCAAATTATATTCCTATATGTTCATTGATTTGAGTTAGAGCAGATCAAAAGATCGCTATTTTCTGAAAAACAGATAAATCCCTTTATCTCTGCCCCTCCAGCCTTTAGCATCGCCCCATTGCTTACTAAGCAACCAGCTCCATCCACCTGCAAGTAGAAATAAAAAATGACAATGAGTAAATTAAAGACCGTATCCAGCCTGCTGGTCGCGAGTTCTTTATTGGTTTCCGGGGTTTCCCGGGCCGGGGAAAGTTTGTTAGGCAGCAATACTGAAGGGATGCGGCACTATGTGAGTTATGGTGCTGAATATTATAAGTGGGACGAATCCGTCGATAATATGGACGGTAAATATGTTGCTGAACATGGCCCGCGCCTGCGCGTTAATTTTGGATCCAATAATTATCTCGATCTCCAGAATGGCTTATTAAAAGCCTGGGACATGAGCGTGATGTTTGGGATCGTCAATTATAAAGGCAGCACGCTTGACGATCAGGCCAATGTGGCCAACGGAACGCTGAAAGGCAAAACTTACTACACCGGTTACAGTGCCGATTTGACACGCGGCTACCGTTATCGCGCGTCAGACAGCGTCTCTTTCGATATGAAAGGTGCGCTGGGCGGGCAAGTGTGGTTGCGTAACATCCGCTCCGACGATGTCTACATCGCGTCGGAAAACCGCACGCGGGATTACACGGCGCTGGAAGTGTCGTTGCAACCGTATGCTAAAGCCTCACTGGGCGCGAACTGGCAGATGACCGCCGATTCACGGCTGAGTGTGGAAGGCGGTGCGCTGTATCCGATCAAAACCTGGACGCACAGCAATCAGGGTGATGTCTGGCTGGAGCCAAAATCGAAGCTCTCGCCGTTCACCAGCCTGACGTGGAACATCAATAAAGATGTGTTCGTCAAAGCCAGCTATGTGCACCAGAAATACGGTAAATCAGATGAGAAACAGGGTGATCTGAACGGACGTAACGTGGGCTATTACCAGCCTGCGACCACCACCTCAACACTGGGTCTGGAAGTCGGTTTCTATTTCTGATGACTCTTCTGAAAGTCTCTCTCAAGATGATTGTTGCGGTTTCTTCCACCGCAACAATCGCTTATCTTTAAGGCCTCCTTTCTCAGAGGCATACCCTTTAAATGGATCGTTTTGCTACGCTCTTTGGCGTCGTCGCCATTTTACTGTGGAGCATGAGCGTCGCGCTCACCCGCAGCCTGTCTGAATCTCTCGGCCCGTTCGGCGCTGCCGCCTCTATTTATACCGTCAGTGGGATCATGGTCTGGATGGCGGGCGGAAAGCCCTCATTGCGTGGCGAATCCGCTGCTTACCTGATTATCTGCGGCCTGCTGTTCATCTTCTATATGGTCGCGTTTTCACTGGCGATCGGTCTGGCATATAGCCGCCAGCAAACGCTGGAACTGGGGCTTATCAACTATCTGTGGCCTAGCCTGACGCTGTTATTTGCCGTGCCGTTGCTGAAGTTACGGGTACGCTGGTGGATCTGGCCGGGCGCGGTGCTGGCGTTTGCCGGCGTAATGTGGGCGATAAGCGGCGGTCACGGGCTGAATGTGCAACAGTTGCTGCGCAACGTACAGGGCAATCCGGTGGCCTACGGTCTGGCACTGGGTGCTGCGGTGTCGTGGGCGTTGTATTCCAATCTGGTGCGGGTCTTGTGCAAAGGCAAAGGCGTGCTGCCGCTGTTCCTGCTGGCGACCGGCGTGGTGCTGTGGGTGCTTTACTTCACGTATTCATCCAACCGTATCAGTCTGACGTTACCGGCGATCCTCGAACTGCTGGCGATGGGCGCAGTGACGGCTGTCTCCTATCAGTGCTGGGATCTGGCGATGAAAAAAGGCAATGCCACGCTGGTAGCGGCGCTGTCGTATTTCACGCCACTGTCATCGATCTTGATCGCCGGATTGTGGCTGCAAACGCTGCCGGGCGCCAGTTTCTGGCCGGGCGTGCTGATGGTGGTCGGCGGTTCTCTGTTGTGCTGGACCGCCGCGCGGGGAAAATGACCGCTTAGCGGTAGGTGTTGATAAAGGAACGGTACTTTTCGAGGACTTGCAAAAAGTCCTCGACGCCGCAAAACGCCAGACTTTCTTCGTCGTAATAGCTCATGCCTTCTTCAATCTCATCACCGTCGAAATCCAGCTGATTAGTGCGAACCATCACTTCATCGTCGGCTAACAGCAGCGTGTATTCGTGTCCGACGATCTGTGTGTCGCGCTCGCTGCCTTTAAGTTCCGCAATCGCCGCTTCGACTTTATCCAGCACGCTCAGATCGCCCTTTACTTCCTCATTCAGCCAGTGACCAATCACTTCGTGGCCCATCGAGAACCGCACTTTGACCTCTCCGGTGATGTCGCGCAAAAAGTCGTAGTCCATGATTCAGTCCTCTGGAAAATGAAAATAAAAAAGGGAGCCGAGGCTCCCTTTCAACACTGGCGCAAATATAACGATTTAGACTGCGGTTTGGAAGATCACGCCGTCAGCTTTGTCGGTATATTCACTCAGTTTGTCGAAGTTCAGATAGCGGTAAGTATCCACCGCGGTCTTATCCACTTCCGCCATATAGCCCAGATACTCTTCCGGCGTTGGCAAACGCCCCAGCAGGGACGCGATCGCCGCCAGCTCCGCAGAGGCCAGATAGACGTTAGCGCCATTACCCAGACGGTTCGGGAAGTTACGGGTTGACGTGGATACCACGGTAGAACCGTCGGCCACGCGCGCCTGGTTACCCATGCACAGTGAACAGCCAGGAATTTCAACACGTGCACCGCTCTTACCAAAGACGCTGTAATAGCCCTCTTCCGTCAGCTGCGCCGCATCCATTTTAGTCGGTGGCGCAACCCACAGACGCGTTGGCAATGCGCCTTTGTGGCTGTCCAGCAGCTTGCCAGCCGCGCGGAAGTGACCGATGTTGGTCATGCACGAACCGATGAACACTTCGTCGATCTTGCTGTTCTGAACGGAAGACAGCAGGCGTGCATCGTCCGGATCGTTTGGCGCACAAAGAATCGGCTCTTTGATCTCGGCCAGATCGATTTCGATCACCGCTGCGTACTCGGCATCTGCGTCCGCTTCCAGCAGCGTTGGATTTGCCAGCCACTCTTCCATCCCTTTGATGCGGCGTTCGATGGTACGACGATCGCCGTAACCTTCGGAAATCATCCACTTCAGCAGCACGATGTTAGAGCTCAGGTATTCTTTGATAGGTGCCTGATCGAGTTTGATCGTACAACCTGCCGCTGAACGTTCTGCGGACGCATCCGCCAGTTCAAATGCCTGTTCTACTTTCAGCTCTGGTAAGCCTTCGATTTCCAGAATACGGCCGGAGAAGAGGTTTTTCTTACCCTTTTTCTCAACGGTCAGATGACCTTCTTTAATCGCGTAATAAGGGATCGCATGCACCAGATCACGCAGGGTGATCCCAGGCTGCATTTTGCCTTTGAAACGCACCAGAACGGATTCCGGCATATCGAGAGGCATCACGCCGGTTGCTGCAGCAAACGCCACCAGACCAGAACCCGCAGGGAAGGAAATCCCGATTGGGAAACGGGTATGGGAGTCACCGCCTGTACCGACGGTATCAGGCAGCAGCATACGGTTCAGCCATGAGTGGATGATACCGTCACCAGGGCGCAGCGAAACGCCGCCGCGGTTCATGATGAAATCTGGCAACGTGTGGTGGGTGGTCACGTCAACCGGCTTTGGATAAGCCGCGGTATGACAGAATGACTGCATCACCAGATCCGCAGAGAAGCCCAGACAGGCCAGGTCTTTCAGTTCGTCACGGGTCATAGGACCGGTGGTGTCCTGAGAACCTACGGACGTCATTTTCGGTTCGCAATATTCATTTGGACGAACACCGGCAACGCCACAGGCGCGGCCAACCATTTTCTGTGCCAGCGAGAAGCCTTTATTGCTGGCAGCGACAGGTTTGGCAATGCGGAATACCTCGCTCTGAGGCAGCTTCAGTGATTCACGGGCTTTTGTGGTTAAACCACGTCCAATGATCAACGGAATACGGCCACCGGCGCGGACTTCGTCCAGCAGCACGTCGGTTTTCAGTTCGAACGTCGCAATGACTGCGCCAGTCTCGTGGTTACGCACTTCGCCAAGATACGGGAAGATGTCGATCACATCGCCCATATTCAGATCAGACACATCCACTTCGATCGGCAGCGCACCGGCATCTTCCATGGTGTTGAAGAAGATTGGCGCGATTTTTCCGCCCAGAACCACACCACCACCGCGTTTGTTTGGCACGTGCGGAATATCGTCGCCCATGTACCACAATACGGAGTTGGTGGCTGATTTACGCGAAGATCCGGTACCGACCACGTCACCGACATAGGCCAGCGGGAAGCCTTTTTTGTTCAGTTCTTCGATCTGTTTAATCGGCCCGATAGTGCCCGGTGCGTCAGGTACAATGCCTTCGCGTTCGTTTTTCAGCATCGCCAATGCGTGCAATGGAATATCTGGACGGGACCAGGCATCCGGTGCAGGTGACAGATCGTCAGTGTTGGTTTCGCCGGTGACTTTGAACACGGTCACGGTGATTTTTTCTGCCAGTTTCGGACGTGACAGATACCATTCGGCATCAGCCCACGACTGAAGAATTTTTTTTGCGTGCTCGTTGCCTGCGTGCGCTTTCTCTTCGACATCATAGAAGTTATCGAACATCAGCAGCGTATGAGACAGCGCTTTCGCGGCGATAGGCGCCAGCGTTTCGCTATCCAGCGCATCGATCAGCGGATGAATATTGTAGCCGCCCTGCATGGTGCCCAGCAGTTCGACAGCTTTTTCAGGGGTGACCAACGGGGAGGTGGTTTCGCCTTTGGCGACGGCAGCCAGGAATCCGGCTTTAACATAGGCGGCTTCGTCGACGCCCGGTGGAACACGGTTAATCAGCAGGTCTAACAGAGTATCTTCTTCGCCTTGTGGCGGATTCTTCAGGGACTCAACCAACGCTGCCATCTGTGAAGCATCAAGTGGCTTAGGGACGATGCCCTCTGCAGCACGCTCGGCTACGTGCTTACGGTATTCTTCTAGCACGACTTTCTCCTCGCTCTCATTGTCATTTATTATGCCTGGCTTCCATCATCAGACCGGCGTCAAACCTGTAGGGACAGGGGATTTAAAACTGCCTGATGAGTGGGGACACTGCGGGTATGCTGATAATATTGTCGCTCAGCAGTACATCCTGAACCTGAGCACAGTGGCCCTTTGCGCTGGGGCAGCATAGCAGGATTTTACCTGCTTGTTAATTCGTTCACATAAAAGCAACATTAAATCTTTGCTGAATCGTTGAGCACAGACGGATCGACTGTCCATCTCCATTCGTCCTCTAGATCATCACAACCCCCTAATTGGTACAAGGGAATAAATGGCTTAAAAGGTCTTTTGTACTGCCATTCAGCCACCACCAGGGGCTTGTCTCACCGTTGTTTTCCCGATGAAATTCCGGTGGCCGTGGTTCGCTACAGGAATCACGCAATGAAAAGGACGTCACTTTGTATCCTGCTCATTGTACTGGGAAATGTGTTGGATACGGACAAAGGCGGGTGGTCAATTTCGCACGTTAATGTTCATATCAACGCACTTTCTGCGGGGTAACTTTCAGACAAAAAAAAGCGGCCCCTCTCGGCGCCGCTTCTTAAACCTTTAAACCAGAATTATTTCTTCTTGGCTTTCGGGTTAGGCAGGTCAGTGATGCTGCCTTCGTAGATTTCTGCTGCCAGACCCACTGACTCGTGCAGAGTCGGGTGAGCATGGATGGTCAGCGCGATATCTTCTGCATCACAACCCATTTCGATGGCCAGACCGATCTCGCCCAGCAGCTCGCCGCCGTTGGTACCGACAATTGCACCACCGATAACACGGTGAGTTTCTTTGTCGAAGATCAGTTTGGTCATGCCGTCTGCACAATCGGAAGCGATAGCACGGCCTGAAGCTGCCCACGGGAAGGTGGCGGTTTCGTAGCTGATGCCTTTTTCTTTCGCTTCTTTCTCGGTCAGGCCAACCCAGGCAACTTCTGGCTCAGTGTAGGCGATCGATGGAATCACTTTCGGATCGAAGTAATGTTTCTTACCGGAGATAACTTCGGCAGCCACATGGCCTTCATGTACACCTTTGTGTGCCAGCATTGGCTGGCCGACGATGTCGCCGATAGCAAAGATGTGAGGCACGTTGGTGCGCATTTGTTTGTCGACGTGGATGAAGCCACGATCGTCAACTTCGATGCCCGCCGCGCCCGCTTCCAGCAGTTTGCCATTTGGCACACGGCCAATCGCGACCAGCACCGCGTCATAACGCTGTGGTTCTGCAGGGGCTTTCTTGCCTTCCATCGTGACATAGATGCCGTCTTCTTTGGCTTCTACCGCTGTCACTTTGGTTTCCAGCATCAGGTTGAATTGCTTGCTGATTTTCTTGGTAAAGACTTTCACGACGTCTTTATCAGCGGCAGGGATCACCTGATCAAACATTTCTACCACGTCGATCTGTGAACCCAGCGCGTGGTAAACGGTGCCCATTTCCAGACCGATGATGCCACCGCCCATCACGAGCAGACGCTCAGGGACGGTTTTCAGTTCCAGTGCGTCAGTGGAATCCCACACGCGTGGATCATCATGAGGAATGAATGGCAGTTTGATTGGACGGGAACCCGCCGCAATGATCGCATTGTCGAAAGTGATGGTGGTTGGACCATTTTCGCCTTCAACAACCAGAGTATTCGCGCCAGTAAATTTGCCCAAGCCGTTCACGACTTTGACTTTACGGCCTTTCGCCATGCCTGCCAGACCACCGGTCAGCTGGTTGATGACTTTTTCTTTCCAGACGCGCACTTTGTCGATATCAGTTTTCGGCTCGCCGAAAACGATGCCGTGCTCGGCCAGGGCTTTTGCTTCAGAGATCACTTTCGCGACGTGCAGCAGAGCTTTTGAAGGGATACAACCTACGTTCAGGCACACGCCGCCGAGAGTGGCATAACGCTCAACCAGAACAGTTTCAAGACCTAAATCAGCGCAACGGAAAGCAGCAGAGTAACCTGCAGGGCCCGCCCCAAGTACGACGACCTGAGTTTTAATTTCAGTACTCATCATGACCTCTTAATTTATGTCCGGCGGGTCTGACGTCATTTTTATGTCGCAACGCCCATCATCCACCGGGTCGTTCTATCCGCCCGCAGTTTACAAAATTGTTAACAAATTTGAAACAACAAACGGCATACGATTCGTGTTTAGCGCAGGATAATCCCAAACAACATGATGAGATTATCAGAAAAAAGCCGGCCGTTTGGCCGGCTTTTCACTTACATCACCAGACGGCGAATGTCTGACAGTACGTTGTTGATGATGGTGATAAAGCGCGCACCATCGGCACCGTCAATTACACGGTGGTCGAAGGAGAGCGACATTGGCATCATCAGACGCGGTACGAACTCTTTACCGTTCCAGACTGGCTCCATCGCGGACTTGGAGACACCGAGGATAGCCACTTCCGGCGCATTGACGATTGGCGCAAAGTGGGTCGTCCCGATACCGCCAAGGCTGGAGATAGTGAAGCAACCGCCCTGCATTTCGCCGGCAGTCAGCTTACCATCACGCGCTTTCTTGGAGATCGCCATCAGTTCACGGGACAGCTCAGCGATGCCTTTCTTGTTCACGTCTTTGAAGACCGGAACAACCAGACCGTTAGGCGTGTCTACCGCAACACCGACGTTGATGTATTTTTTCAGCGTCAGTTTTTGACCATCTTCGGACAGAGAACTGTTGAAGCGTGGCATCTGCTCAAGCGCAGCCGCAACGGCTTTCATGATGAACACCACAGGGGTGAACTTGACGTCCAGCTTGCGTTTAGCCGCTTCATCATTCTGCTGTTTACGGAACGCTTCCAGCTCAGTGATATCCGTTTTGTCGAAGTGCGTAACGTGCGGGATCATTACCCAGTTACGGCTCAGGTTGGCGCCAGAGATTTTCTGGATGCGGCCCAATTCCACTTCTTCAATTTCACCAAACTTGCTGAAGTCGACTTTCGGCCAAGGCAGCATGCCCGGAATACCACCGCCAGTGGCAGCAGCCGGAGCGGCTTCAGCGCGTTTGACCGCGTCCTTCACGTAAGTCTGAACGTCTTCGCGCAGGATACGACCCTTACGGCCCGTCCCTTTCACTTTCGCCAGGTTAACGCCGAATTCACGAGCCAGACGACGGATAACCGGCGTGGCGTGAACGTAAGCGTCGTTCTCAGCGAAGTCGCCTTTGCTGGCGGCCGGAGCAGCCGGTGCGGCAGCTTTCTGTTCTTGTTTCGCAGGGGCTGCAGCTTCTTCTTTCTTCGCCGCCGGAGCAGCAGGCGCAGCGCCTTCTACTTCGAAGACCATGATCAGAGAGCCGGTGCTGACTTTGTCGCCCGCAGCGATTTTGATTTCTTTCACAGTACCGGCGAACGGCGCAGGGACTTCCATAGAAGCTTTGTCGCCTTCCACGGTGATAATCGACTGTTCAGCCGTTACTTTGTCGCCGACTTTAACCATGATTTCAGTGACTTCAACTTCGTCGCCGCCGATATCAGGCACGTTCACTTCTTTGCTGCCGGAGGCCGCTGGAGCAGCCGGAGCCGCTTCTGACTTGGCTTCTTCTTTGGCTGGTGCCGCAGAACCGGAACCTGCTACTTCGAAGACCATGATCAGAGAACCAGTGCTGACTTTGTCGCCCGCAGCGATTTTGATTTCTTTTACGGTACCCGCGAACGGTGCAGGGACTTCCATAGAGGCTTTGTCGCCTTCTACGGTGATCAGCGATTGTTCAGCTTCAACTTTGTCGCCCACTTTGACCATGATCTCGGTGACTTCAACTTCATCGCCGCCGATATCTGGCACGTTCACTTCTTTGCTTTCGCTCGAAGCAGGTGCGGCAGCAGCAGGTTTCTCTTCTGCTTGCGCTTCCTGTTTCGCAGGAGCTGCATCAGCAGCTCCGTCAGCGGCTTCAAAGATCATAATCAGTTTGCCGGTTTCGACGGTATCGCCGACCGCAACTTTGATCTCTTTCACAACGCCAGCCTGTGGAGAAGGCACTTCCATAGAAGCTTTATCGCCTTCAACGGTGATCAGCGATTGTTCAACTTCAACCTTATCGCCCACCTTCACCATAATTTCGGTGACTTCCACTGCATCTGCACCGATGTCCGGTACGTTAATTTCAATAGCCATCTGTCTTTACCTCTTATGCCAGACGCGGGTTAACTTTGTCAGCATCGATGCCGAACTTGGTAATGGCTTCAGCCACTACTTTCACATCGATCTCGCCACGTTTGGCCAGTTCGCCCAGCGCAGCAACCACAACGTAAGACGCATCAATTTCGAAGTGGTGACGCAGGTTTTCGCGGCTGTCAGAACGACCGAAGCCGTCGGTGCCCAGTACGCGGAAATCGCTGGCAGGAACGAAGTTACGGATCTGCTCTGCGAACAGCTTCATGTAGTCGGTTGAAGCAACAACCGGTGCATCGTTCATTACCTGAGCCACGTAAGGTACGCGTGGGGTTTCAGTCGGGTGCAGCATGTTCCAGCGTTCACAGTCCTGACCGTCACGGGCCAGTTCAGTGAAGGAGGTCACGCTGTACACGTCAGAACCGACGCCATAGTCTTTCGCCAGGATCTGAGCCGCTTCACGGACGTGACGCAGGATAGAACCGGAGCTCATCAGCTGCACTTTACCTTTGCTACCTTCCACGGTTTCTAACTTGTAGATACCTTTACGGATGCCTTCTTCCGCGCCTTCTGGCATGGCTGGCATGTGGTAGTTTTCGTTCAGCGTAGTGATGTAGTAATAGATGTTTTCTTGTGCTTCACCGTACATACGCACGAGACCGTCATGCATGATGACTGCCACTTCGTAGGCATACGCCGGATCGTAAGAAATACAGTTCGGGATAGTCAGAGACTGAATGTGGCTGTGACCATCTTCGTGCTGCAAACCTTCGCCGTTCAATGTTGTACGACCTGAAGTACCACCAACCAGGAAGCCACGTGCCTGTTGGTCACCCGCTGCCCAGCACAGGTCGCCGATACGCTGGAAACCGAACATGGAGTAGTAGATGTAGAACGGGATCATTGGCAGATCGTTGGTGCTGTAAGACGTCGCTGCGGCCAGCCATGAAGACGCGGCGCCCAGTTCGTTGATGCCTTCCTGCAGGATCTGACCTTTCTCGTCTTCTTTATAGTAAGCAACCTGCTCACGGTCCTGCGGGGTGTACTGCTGGCCGTTCGGGCTGTAAATACCAATCTGACGGAACAGACCTTCCATACCAAAGGTACGCGCTTCATCGGCGATGATCGGTACCAGACGGTCTTTGATGGAATCGTTCTTCAGCATCACGTTCAGAGCACGGACGAAGGCGATTGTGGTAGAGATCTCTTTCTTCTGCTCTTCCAGCAGTTGTGAGAAGTCTTCCAGTTTCGGCATTTCCAGCTTCTGAGTGAAGTTTGGCAGACGAGTCGGCAGGTAGCCTTTCAGAGCAGCACGACGCTCATGCAGGTATTTGTATTCTGCTGAGTCTTTTTCCAGAGTGATGTACGGCAGTTTTTCCAGATTTTCATCGGTCACTGGCACGCTGAAACGATCACGGATATAGCGCACGCCATCCATGTTCATTTTCTTCACCTGGTGAGCAATGTTCTTGCCTTCGGCCGCTT